>OGCI01000081.1_pt1 | contig 110648 bp, 90 predicted proteins | sample 1570021 | NCBI WGS metagenome assembly OGCI01 (sample SAMN06264664, study PRJEB24512) | hot springs metagenome | isolation source: Hot spring water | place: South Africa: Tshipise | collected 2015-06-21
CACATCGAGCCGCTGACTTACATCCGTGGTCGGTCGCTCGCGTACCAGTACCTGATTGTCGACGAGGCGCAGAACCTGACGCCGCACGAGATCAAGACCATCGTCACCCGCGTAGGGCCCGGCACCAAGATCGTGTTCAACTCGCCGGAAACGGTGGAAGGTGTGAAGTGGCTGGCCACGATCTACAGCGATCCAAAGTTCAAGGATATTCTGCCGCCCGGTGTGGAGAGCTGGACCGACCCCAGCAACAACGAGGCCTATCTGGCCGGCACCATCGCGTACACAAGCAATGCGGCCAGCATTTATGCCAAAGCCAAGGCCGATAAGAACCCCGCCTTCGAGGGCACGGTCTTCCTGGGCAATCCGGTCGGGCCGACCGGCCAGGTGCTTCGCGGCGCGTCCGGCGGGCAGTTCAACATCTACATGGGCGCCAAGAATGTCGCCATAGCGAAGGAACTGGCACTCTATATGCTGCAGCCAGAAGTCTTCCTGCCGATCTCCCTCATCAGCGCGGGCCTCTTCCTGCCCAGCTATGCCGGCTACTACGAGATGCCGCAGGTGAAGGAAGCCTTCAAGGCCGACCCGAACCTGGAGGCCATGGGCAAAGAGGCGTTCGGTGACTACCCGGGCGGCTGCTGGCCTGCCAAGCCGAATCCCTTCTGGGATGCCGTGCAGGCAGCCGCGATCATGCACGACATGATGGCCGCCACCACCACGAAGCAGGCCACGCCGGCGCAGGCCGTCAAGCAGGCCCATGAGCGCATGGAGGCCATCGCCAAAGAGATGAAGATCGGCGAACAGAAGAAGTAACGCTGCGCACACCACCGCAGAGGCGCTGGGCCGTCCGCAGAGTCGGTCGCCATCCGACCCTGTATCCCATCCGATGCATTGGCATGGCCGGTCGCGGCCGACCAGGCCGATGCCCTGAGCCTCTGCGGTGTGTTTTTTGAATTGACCGGAGTCGTTATGAGCTCAATCACCTTTCCCCTTCAGCCGGTTTCGCGGTGGCGCCGCTTCGACCGCATCCTGGGCCGCGACTGGCAGGTGGCCGTGCCTTTCATTGCGCCGGTTGTCATCCTGATGGTCGCCTTCATCGCTTGGCCCCTGGTTGAGGCCGTCTTGATCAGCTTCACCGCGCGCACCATCCGTGGGGAACAGCAATGGATCTGGTTCGACAACTACATCCGTCTATGGCAAGATCCTTTCTACTGGCAAGCAGTGCGCATCACGATCATCTACACGGCTTCGTGCATCATCCTGAAGTTTCTCTTCGGTCTCATCGCTGCGCTCGTCATCAACGCGCAGCTGCGCGGCCGTAACATCCTCACCGGCCTGGTTCTGCTGCCGTGGATCATCCCCTCGGTGGTGCAGGCGCTGACCTGGAAGAGCATCTTCGATCCGCTGTTCGGCGCCCTGAACTACATCCTGCTCCAGCTGGGCATCATCAGCGAGGGTATCTCCTGGCTGGGCAACCCGCGACTGGCGTTGCCTGCCGTGATCCTGGCCAACGTGTGGGCGGGCATCCCGTTCTTCACCGTCAACATCCTGGCCGGGCTCCAGTCCATCCCGCAGGAGCTGTACGAGGCCGCCGAGGTGGACGGCGCGTCCGAATGGCAGCGCTTCCGCCACATCACCCTGCCCGGCATCCGCTTCGTGGCGCTGGTGGCGGTGCTCCTCTCTACCATCTGGACCTTCAACAGCTTCGAGGTGATCTTCCTGCTCACCGGCGGCGGCCCGGCAGGCACGACGCGCGTCTACTCGGTGCTGACCTACCAGTATGGCATGATCGGCCTGCGCTTCGGCCCGGCTGCGGCCATCGCCCTGACCATGACGCCGGTGCTCGGCTTCCTGATCCTGCTCCTCTCCGGCTACATGCGCCGCGACATCGGCACGGACGTCGAAGAGACCTGGCAGACCCATCTGCTGAGCTTCCTGGGCCGGGTCATCGGCTTCGTCTTGGGCATTGTCCTCTTCCCGCTGCAAATCCTTGGCAAGGGACTGACCGCAGCGATCAAATGGGCGCGTCGCGCGCTCGGGGCGACGCCGGGACACGCGCAACGTTCGGCCCAACGTCGCGGCCTGCTCCTCGTGCGCGTGCTGACGATGATCTGCCTGCTCTTCCTGATCTATTTCCCCTTCTACTGGATCATCATCACCGCCTTCAAGACAGAGCTCCAGATCACCCTGCGCCAGAACATCTTGTGGCCCGCGCCCTGGTCGCTGGAACAGTTCCACAAGCTGTTCTATGAGCAACCGTTCTTCACCTGGGCGCGCAACACGATCCTCGTGACGGTCTTCAGCACGATCATCTCGGTGGCGGTCTCGGCGCTGGGCGCGTACGCGCTGGCCCGGCTGCGCTTCCGGGGCGCCGACACCCTCAACGCGGTGTTGCTCATCACCTATCTCATCCCCGGCGCGCTGATGTTCATCCCGCTCTATCAGATCCTCACCAACCTGGGGTTGATCAACTCGCTGGCCGGCCTGATCGCCGTCTATCCGACCTTCATGATGCCTTTCTCGACCTGGCTGCTGCTCGGCTACTATCGTTCGATCCCGGAAGACCTGGAGCATGCGGCCATGGTAGACGGCGCCACACGGCTCCAGGCGTTCCTGAAGGTCACCCTGCCGTTGACCAAGCCGGCGCTGCTGGCCGTGGCGCTCTTCGCCTTCACCTCGGCGTGGAAGGAATTCCTCTACGCGTTCGTCTTCATCCGCAGCGACAACCTGAAGACCCTGACCGTCGGCATGGCGACCACCATCTACGGCGACATCTACCCGTGGGGCCTGCTGATGGCGGCGGCGCTGGTCATCTCCATCCCGGTCGTGGTCATCTACATGTCGGCCCAGCGGTTCATGGTGGCGGGGCTGACGGCCGGCGCGATCAAAGGTGGTTGAGACCATGCACATCGCCGAAATGCGCGTCACCCCCATTGCGATCAGCGACCCGCCGCTGCTCAACGCGGCCGGACTGCATGCGCCCTACGCGCTGCGCACGATCGTCGAACTGGTGACGAATGAGGGCATCAGCGGCCTGGGCGAGGTGCCCGGCAGCGCCCAGACTACCGCCAGCCTGGAAGCCGCGGCCGAGGTCGTGATCGGCCGGGATCCGTTCCAGCTCAACGCGATCTATCGCGGGCTGGTCGAACGGTTCGGCGTCGGCCACGCGCCGGCCAACCTGGTCGGTTGGGAGCACCGCCGCATCCTCCACGTCTACAGCGCGATCGAGGTGGCCTGCTTCGACATCATGGGCAAAGCGGTCGGCCGGCCGGTGTGCGACCTGCTGGGCGGCCGGGTGCGCGATCGCGTGGAATTTTCCGCTTACCTGTTTTACAAATACGAAGGCGCGGGCGGCGCACTCGGCTTCGGCGTGGACCCGGCTGCGACCGGCTGGGCCGCGGTCCGACAGCGCGCCGCGCTCGATCCGGAAGGCATCGTGGCGCAGGCACAGGCGATGTGCCGGGAATTCGGCTTCAAATCCATCAAGCTGAAGGGCGGCGTCTTCCCGCCCGACCAGGAGATCGCCGCCATCCTGGCCCTGCGCGAGGCGTTCGGCGCAGACACACCGCTGCGGCTCGACCCCAATGCGGTCTGGCGCGTCGAAACGGCCATCGCGGCCGGCCGACAGCTGGAGGGCGTGCTCGAATACTTCGAGGATCCGGTGCGCGGCCAGGAGGCGATGGCCGCGGTGCGCCGGGCGGTCAAGCTGCCGCTGGCCACCAACATGTGCACGACCGCGTTCGAGTATCTGCCGGCCAGCATCCGCCTTGGTTCGGAGGACATCATCCTCAGCGACCATCATTTCTGGGGCGGTCTGCGCGCCTCGGTTGAGCTGGCGCGCATCTGCCAGACCTTCGGCCGCGGCCTCTCGATGCATTCGAACAGCCATATCGGCATCTCGCTGGCCGCCATGACCCATCTGGCAGCCGCTGTGCCCAACCTGACCTACGCCTGCGACACACATTATCCCTGGCAGTCGGAAGAGGTACTCGTCGGCGGCCGCTTCAAATTCGAGGACGGCGCTCTGTCCGTGCCGCGCGCGCCGGGCCTGGGGATCGAGCTCGACCGCGCCGCACTGGCGAAACTGCACGAGAACTATCTGCGCTGTGGCCTGACCAAACGAGACGATGAAGTCGAGATGCAGAAGGTACAGCCGGGCTGGAAATTCCAGCCGACGCGGTGGTGATATGCACCGCAGAGGCACGCGAGGTGATGTGACTTTTTCCACCCGGCGTGCGATGTGTATAAAAAAACGACTGAAGTAAGGATCTGTCTGCCCAGCGAATGGAATCTGACGTTCTTTCTAAATCCTACACACCATGAGGAGAATGTTGCCATGAAATCCCAATCGCTCGTCTTGCTCCTGGTCGTCCTTGTCGTCGCGATCGCGGCTTGCGCTGCGCCGCCAGCTGCCCAGCCTACCGCCGCCCCTGTGGCCGCCAAACCCAAGGTCACGCACATCCGCTTCGCTCTCGACTGGGCCATCGAAGGGCCATCGGCCCCGTTCCTGGTTGCGCTCGACAAGGGCTACTTTGCAGAAGAGGGTCTATCGGTGGTCATTGACCGCGGCACCGGCTCGGCCGGCACCGTCACTCGCATTGCGGGCGGCGCCTACGAAATGGGCTATGCCGACATCAACGCGATGATAGAGTTCAATGTCAAAACCCCGGACAAAGCATTGCAAGCCATCGCCATGCTCTACAACACAGCGCCGATGACCGTGTTCACCCTCAAAGACAAAGGCATCAAGACGCCCAAAGACCTGGAAGGGAAAAAGATCGGCGCGCCGGCGGGCGACGCCGGTCGCCGCCTCTTCCCGCTCTTTGCCAAACAGGCGGGCTTCGACGACAAGAAGGTCGAGTGGGTGACTATGGAACCCGCGCTGCGTGAGGTGGCGCTGGCAAAAGGCGAAGTGGATGCCATCACCGCCTTCTACGGGAGCGGTTGGTTTGGCCTCACGCGCAACAAGGTGGACCCTGCCAATATCGTCACCTTCATGTACCAGGACTTCGATCTGCCCCTCTACGGCAACGCGGTGATGGCATCGCCGGCCTATCTGGAGGCCAACCAGGAGGCGATCAAGGGCTTCCTGCGGGCGCTGGCGCGCGGCTGGCAGGACGCGCTGGCCGATCCGAAGGCCGCAATCGAGATCATCAAACGCCGCGAGCCGCTGGTGGACGGCGATATCGAGCTGCAGCGGCTCCAGATGGTGATCGAAAAGCACTTCCTGACCGATGAGGTCAAGAAAAACGGCTTCGGCGCAGTAGACCCTGGCCGCCTCTCCCGCTCCATTGATCTGGTGGCGCAGGGCTTTGAGCTGCCCACGAAGCCAACCCCAGATCAGGTGTTCACCGACAAATATCTGCCGCCGAAAGAACAACGCATGCCGCCCACCAAATGAGCGCATGATGCCGGCCCCTCTCTTGCCCTGCGAGAGAGGGGCATTTTACGTGAAAAGCATTCGCCCTCTTATGAACTCGATTTCTTCCAATCCGCTTTGCGTAGAATTACGCGACGTGTCGCTGAGCTACTTCAGCAGCGGCAAACATATCCACGCGCTGGAAGGCCTGACGCTATCGGTGCGCCAGGGCGAATTTGTGGCCATCGCCGGGCCAAGCGGCTGCGGCAAGACCACCATCCTGAAGCTGGTGGCCGGCCTGCTGCCGCCGACCAAAGGCCAGGTCCTGATTGACGGCCATCCGGTCAAAGGGCCACAAAAGAACGTGGGCATGGCCTTCCAAAACCCGATCTTGCTGCCCTGGCGCTCGGCCCTGGAAAACGTGCTGCTGCCGCTGGAGATCGTCGAGCCGCATCGGCAGCTGTTTCGCAATAACCGGCGGGCCTACGAAGAACAGGCGCACGACCTGCTGCGCACCGTGGGGCTGGATGGTTTTGCCGACAAACCGCCCTACGAGCTCTCCGGCGGAATGCAGCAACGCGTGTCGCTGTGTCGCGCGTTGATCCATCAGCCCGAAATCCTGGTGCTGGACGAGCCGTTCGCAGCACTCGATGCGTTCACCCGCGAGGAGTTGTGGGGTGTGCTGCAAGCCCTATGGCTGAAGCGACGCTGCACCGTGCTCCTGGTAACACACGACCTGCGCGAAGCCGTCTTTCTGGCGAATCGGGTGTGCGTCATGAGCAAACGCCCCGGTCGGCTGGTCTACGAGGCGGTCGTTGACCTGCCGCGGCCGCGCAGCCTGGAAGACACCTTCAAGCCGGCCTTCGTTGACCTGGTGCACCGGATTTACGAATATATCGGCGAGGTGCGCGTATGAGCGAGGAGACGCAAAAACGCCTGCGGAGCGTGATTCCGCCCCTGGTGACGATCCTCCTGTTCTTCATCGTGTGGGAGGCAGGTTGTGCCATTTTTAAAGTGGACGATTTCGTGTTGCCGAAGCCGAGCGTGGCTTTCCAGGCTTATCTCCAATGGCAACATGCCATCTGGCCGAACGCGTTGCAGACGCTCTTCACCACCCTGGTGGGCTTCGGCTTGGCGATCGTCTCGGGCGTGGCGCTGGGCGCGCTGATCGGCTACTCGACATTGCTCTATCAGGCGCTCTATCCGCTCCTGATCGGCTTCAACTCGGTGCCCAAGGCCGCGCTGGTGCCGGTTTTCGTGATCTGGTTCGGCATCGGCACCATTCCGGCGATCCTGATCGCCTTCCTCATCGCGTTCTTCCCGATTGCCGTCAACGTGGCCACCGGCGTCGCCACTGTCGAGCCGGAGATGCGCGACGTGCTGCGCTCGCTCGGCGCCAGCCAGTTCGACCTGTTTCGCAAGATCGGCTTCCCGCGCGCCATGCCCTATTTCTTCGCATCGCTCAAGGTCGCCGTCACCCTCTCCTTCGTCGGCTCGGTCATTGCCGAGCTGGGCGCGTCCAACCGCGGCATCGGCAACATGATGGTCATCGCCAGCTCGCGCTTCGAGGTGCCGTTGGTGTTCGCCGGGCTGCTGGTGGTCGCCGCGATGGGCATCGCGCTCTACGCCGTGTTCGCACTTCTCGAACGCCGCATGGTGGGCTGGGCCTATCGCAGCAGCCAATGAGCCAGATCAAAGAGATGCATATGAGCCAATCCGACAGCTTCACGGTCTATATCGGCACCTACACGTCCGAGTCCAGGCTCAGCCGCCGCGCGGAGGGCATCTACCGCTTCAGCCTGGACACGCGCACTGCGGCGCTGACATTGCAGGACGTGACTGCCGGCATCGCCAATCCCACCTGGCTGACGCTCAGCCCAGACGGCCGCGCCCTCTACGCAGGCAGCGAGGTGCGCAAACATGGCCGGCGTTCGGGTGGCGCGGCCGTAGCCTATGCCCGCGACCCGCTCACCGGCGCGCTGACCCGCATCAACGATGCGCTGACGCTGGGCGCCGGGCCATGTCACCTCAGCCTCGACCCGACCGGTCGGCTGCTGATGGTCGCCAATTACGTCAGCGGCAGCTTGACCGTCTTCCCGGTACGGGCAGATGGCGGCCTGGAGCCGGCTGCGCAGCTCATCCAGCACGCTGGCTCTGGCCCGGTGGCCGACCGCCAGGAAGGGCCGCACGCCCACTGCGTCGTGCCCGATCCGACCGGCTGTTTCGCGCTGGCGGCCGATCTGGGAATTGACAGGGTGCTGGTGTACCGGACCAATGTGGCAGAACGACGATTGGAGGCAGCCGAACCGCCGGGGATCAGCCTGCAGCCAGGCGCCGGGCCGCGACATATCGCATTCCACCCGACCGGCCGCTGGGTCTACGTCACCGGCGAGCTGAACTCGACCCTGGCCGTCTGCGCGTGGGATGCCGAACGGGGACGATTGGAGCTTGTGCAGGTGATCGGCACATTGCCGGAGGGCTGGCAGGGGACCAATTATCCGGCCGAGGTGGCCGTGACGCCGTCGGGCCGGTTCGTCTACATGTCGAACCGCGGCCACGACAGCATCGCGATCTTCGCGGTGGACGAGACTACGGGCATGCTCACGCCGGCAGGCCATGAGCCGACGCAGGGCAACTTTCCGCGCCATTTTGCCCTCGACCCGACCGCCGGGTTCCTGCTCGTCGCCAATCAGAACAGCGACAACGTGGTGGTCTTCCGGGTGGACGACCAGACGGGCCGGCTCACGCCGACAGGCCAGACAGCCATCGTGCCGATGCCGGTCTGCGTGCGATTCGCCCGCTGATTCGGACGTGCCAGGCACCTGGGAGGGTGCCTGGCACGTGGGGAATTAAATGCCCAGGCTGTCCAGATCCTGTCCCCACTGCTTGAGCGCGGCGGCCAACGCGAAGTCGCCGCCCCACGGCACCATCTGCGCGCCCATCTCCACGTAGGTTTTGATCTCGGCCAGCGAGCCGGCCGTCCGCCCCCAGGCTTTGCCGTGGCGCCGCGCTGCCGCGGCCACGTGGCGCACTGCCTCGTCCAGGCTCATCCGATCGGGGCCCTCGGCCACGGCCAGCCGCCGCCCCAGATCGGCCGGCCCCACGAACAGCATGTCAATGCCCGGCACCTGAGCGATCGCATCGGCGTTGCGCACGGCCTCGGGAGTCTCGATCTGCGCGACGATGAAGGTCTCTCGGTTGGCATCCTCGAAGTAGGTCGTATCCGGCCGCCATACAGCCAGTCCGTAATCGCCATCCAGCCCGGCGCCATCTACGCCGCGGTTGCCCATGGGCGGAAACTTGAGCGCAGCAACCAGATCGCGCGCGATCTGCGGCGTGGACACGAACGGCACCATGAACCCGGCCGCGCCGTCCTCCAGGTAGTGATACAGCTCAGAACGCTGCAACGTCTTGGGCCGCACCATACAGTCAATGTCGTTGTAATGGCACGCGGCGATGATCGCCTGCACCTCGCGCTCGTCCATCGTGCGGTGCTCGAGGTCGAGCCAGATGCCATCGTAGCCATTGGCCGCCGCGTGGCGAACGAAAAACGGCAGATAATGACCGGTGGCGCAGATGCGGGCGAATTTCCCGCTGCGCAACTTGGCAAGCACTTTGCTTCGACGCATGAATTGCTCCTGTGTTGATTAATGCTGGCAGAGCCGTTCACGGCACCTGGCGGAGGCGGCAGATGGTCACCGCGACGCAGCCTGCCCCACTGACGGCTGATCGGGCCGCACCGCGACGCTCAGGCCGCGCGCCATAGCCCCAGAGTCGCCACTTCCACCAGCGCCCGCAGGTTCGCCAGGGGCGTCTGCGGCGGCACCATGTCGCCGGCCGCCAGAATGTAGCCGTGCGGCCCGCCCTCACGACATTTGCGGATCGCCTCCTGCCGCACCTCCTCCGGCGAACCATTGGCCAGCGTCAACGTGTTGACGCCGCCCATCAGGGCAACCCGATGGCCGATGCGACGCCTGGCATCGGCCACCTCGACCCCGCCGAGCGGATCGAGCGGCTCGACGACGTGTGCGCCGGTGTCGGCCATCATCTCCAGGATCGGCCGGGAATTGCCGCAGATGTGAATGTAGATCAGGATGCGGTGACGAAAGTGGGCGCAGAATTTGCGATAGGCCGGCAGGCAAAACCGCTCGAAGTGTCGCGGGCTGATCAGGCTGGCGCTGGCCGCAGGATCTCCGATGTAGAGCGCATCAATACCGGTCGCCAACAGCTTCTCGGCCCGGCGGATGATCGCCTCGGCCTGCAGGTCCATCACCGCGTGCACGAAATCGGGGCGTTCGTAAAAATCCATCATGGCCTGCTCCCGACCCCGCAATGCCGTGTAGGTGTTCATGGTGATGCCGCCCGGCGCCGAAGCCACGAAGAGGTCGGCCACACGCGCACGCGCGGCGGCGAGGAGCGCCATCTTCTCGTCGGTGAACTGCGCCACCATCGTCTCCAGCCGCTCACGCGCCTCGGCCAGCGTCTCGATGGCCGGAGCGGGCCGATCGGGCACGAACTCGCCGCCGCCGTGCAGGTCAATGCGGCCGCTGCGTTCACCGCTCTCGGGGTCGAACACGATCAGCGCATCCTGCTCGCGGCGAACGCGCATCGGCGCCGGCTTGACGAACAAGCGCAATCCGTCGCAGCCGATCTCTCGCGCCAGACGGATCACGACCTCGTAGATGTATTCCGGCTCCTCGACGCAGCGCCGCATCCCCTCGATCCAGTCGCCGCCGCGGCCGTCGCCGTACAGGCGCACCGCTACGTCGTGGCAGATCTGCGGCATGGTGGGGATGCGGTCGGTCGGCTCACGCCGCATCGCGGCAGCCATCAGTTGTCGCGAATTCATGGCGTCTCTCCGGTCGCGGTGCGCGTGGCTCCTTCTGACGCGTCCGTCTGCCACGCCGTGCTGTCGGCCGGCCAGGTGCCCGGATGGAGCTGAGCCTCATCGTGCACGATGATCTCCCGGATGCGCGCCATCAGGTCGGGCGAGAGGGGCGGCTGCGCTGCGAACGCCAGCGCCTCCTCCAGCTCGCCGATGCGCGCCGTGCCCACCAGCGCAGTGGCGACGGCCGGATGCGCCAGCACATAGCGATAGGCCAGCGCGGGCAGGCTCAGCGCGGCGGCATCTGCCAGCTTCGCCAGCCGGGCAATCGCATCCCGCAACTCGGCCAGCTGTGCCGGCAGATACCGATAGCGATGCGTCAGTGTGCCGCGCAGCAGCACCGAGCGCACCACGATGCCCACGTCCAGGCGCTGCGCCAGCGGCAGGACACGCGTTTCCATCCGGCGATCCACAGCGCTGTACGCGATCTGCAGGCAGTCGTAGCGGCCGTCCTCCAGTGCCAGCAGCGGCGCCTCCTCGCCGTAGGTGCTGGCGCCGACGTAGCGCACGTGGCCGGCTCGCGCGGCGTCCTGCATGGCGGCGATCAGCTCGCCGCGCCGGATCTCCTCGGCGGAGGCGCTGTGGAGCAGCAACACATCCAGGTAATCGGTCTGCAGGGCAGCCAGGCTGGTCGCCAGCGACTTCTGCACATGCGCGACGAGCGCCCGGCCGCGCACGTCCTCCGGGGCCGGTGCAACCTTGCTGCACAGGATGTACTCGTGACGGCGTGTCTTCAGCGCCCGGCCGATCACCTCCTCGCTCGTGCCGTAGGCGCGCGCGGTGTCAATGAAATTGACGCCCAGATCGAGCGCCCGATTGAGCAGCCGTGCCGCGGCAGCCTCCTCGGGCCGCAGATGCTCCCCGGCGACGGGCACGCCGTAATTGAGTCCCAGCTCCACGGTGCCGAGAGAGATCTCCGAGACCTGCAGGCCGGTGCGTCCCAGGCGACGATAGTTCACAGCCCCTCCTACCACAGAGTCCAGCCGCCGTCCACCAGAATGTTCTCGCCGACGACGTGCGCCGACGCGTCGCTCGCCAGATAGACGACCAGTCCTTTGAGGTCCCAATCGTTGCCGCTGCGGCCATCGGGCGCCATCGCGACGTAATTGCGCTCGAAGATCGGCTGTTTGCCCGGCGCCCAGAAGCCGCCCGGGCTGATGCAGTTGACCCGCACCCCGCGATCACTCCAGGTGGCTGCCAGATAGCGCGTCATGTGGATCAGCCCGGCTTTGGCCACACCGTAGGCGATCGGGTTGCGCGGGATTTCGGCACCCTCGTAGATGTGCCTGTACGGCGCCACCACGCCGTAGATCGAGCCGATGTTGATGATGCTGCCTTTGCCCTGCCGGAGCATCTGGCGGCCCACGACCTGGCACAGATAGAACACGCTGTTCAGTGTGGCGTGGATGGTGTATTCCCATGCGGGCGGCGGGAAATCCTCGGGCGCATGGCTGGCTGCGCCGGCAATCGAATTGACCAGCACATCAATGCGACCCCAGCGCGCCAGCACCGCATCGGCCATAGCCTGCACCGAATCATAGACAGTAGCATCGAGCGGCACGGCCATGGCCTGGCGATGCTGCCGGCTGAGCTCAGCTGCTTTGGCCTCGCACTTCGCCAGATCGCGCGAAGCGATCACAACGTGCGCGCCGGCCTCGGCGAGGGCGGTGGCCATCTGGAAGCCGAGCAGGCCTGCGCCGCCCGCCACCACGGCCACGCGGCCGTCCAGGCTGAAAAGCTCTTGTACCGTGGGCATGGGCTTCGCTCCTCTGTGCGGGCCGGCCGCCGAATCGCCCGGCCGGCCCGCAGCCATCACAGGGTGTACCAGCTGAACTCCTCCACCGACGCCGGCCGGATGTCTGCTGCCAGCGACTCCGACAGGTAGAGCTCGGTGGGCGCCATCTGGATCATCGTCGCCGGGATGAGGGGCGTGGGCGGGGTGAAGGCTGCAAGGCGCACAATGAAACGCTGCCAGGAGACCATCGAAACGCCCACCCGAAACGCGTTCCAGGAGCTACGCAGCCGAGCGCCCAGATACTCGGCCGGGCCGATGGTGGCGCCCTGCGGCGGCACCAGCGACCAGTCGCCGCTCATGCCGAACTCCGGGCCCAGCGAGTTCTGCAGGATGCTGAACGGTGTCAGCTTCACGAGGCGCGGGCCGATCTTCACCCACTCAGCCATTGGCATGGGCGGAAACGCCTCGGAGCCCGGCTCGATGTAGGCCACGTGGCCCGACCAGCCGATGCCGCCGTAGCAGACATCTGCGCCGCCCAGGTCGGCGATCATCTTGCCGTAATCCCGGAAATTCGCGTTCGTCGGCCCCTGGAAATGGTCTTCCGGCGGCCGCAACGCCGGGTCGAGCTTGCCGTAGAAGTTCACCTTCATGTTGTACAGGAACGAGTTCGGCCAGCTCTCCGGCGCGATATTGCCGTTCTCATCGGCGTATTCGTCCATGTTGAAGGTGTAAAGGTGATGGCAGGGCACGCGATACTTGTTGCACAGATAAGCCACCCAGGCATAAAGTGGCTCGGGTTGCGGCAGGATCAACACCAGCCGCCGGCCCTCATCGGTGGCCTGCTTGATCCGGCCGAAAATGTCGTTGACCAGGCGGAAGGCGAACTCATCATCGCGCAGGATGATGATCTTGAGGTTCGGGTGTTGGAAGTTTGCCAGCTCCGCGCGTGACACGCGTCGGGCTCGCGCACATGCCTCCTGATCCTGAAACGGGTGCCACGTCGGCATACGATAGGTGAATCCTGCGAGCATTATGGCCTCCTGAGACAATCCGACGAAATCTCAAACGCGCGATTCGGCCGACGGGAAAGCGGCCATATGCGGCCAGAACGCGCGATAGCGCGCGAACTGCGCCTCGCCAAAGCGCCGATCCGCGGGCATGAACCGCCGCGCATCGGCAAGCACGAGCGGTGCGGCCGCTTCGGCGTGCGCGAAAAGCCCGACCCCGACACCGGCCAGCACAGCCGCGCCCCAACCGGCTGCCTGCGTCATGGCCGGCACGACGACCTCTCGGCCGGTCACATCGGCCACGATCTGCGGCCAGAGAGGGCTGCGCCCGGCGCCCCCCACCATCGTCAGCCGGCCGACATCAACGCCGTTCGCCGCCATCTCCTCGATGGCCCAGCGCAGCTCACAGGCCGTCCCCTCCATCACGGCCCGGCTCAGGTCGGCGCGCGAGTGCGCCAGGGCCAGGCCGGCCCAGCCGCCCCGGCCGCCTGCCGTGGCGCTCGTGTGTCCGCCGGTCGGCGGATAGAAAAGCAATCCGTGTGCGCCCGGCCCGGCCGCGGCCGCGGCCCGATTGATCACCGCGTAGCGATCCGCGCGCTCCGGGCCGACATCGGCCCACAGGTTGTCGGCCAGCCATTCCAGCGCCGCGCCCACTGCGCCCAGGCTGCGGATCGCGCCCCAGCGGCCGGGCACCGCGTGACAGCTCAGCGCCAGGCCGCTGCGCCGCCCGGCCTCCAGGCTGGCGGGCACGGCCAGCAGCACCCAGGCCGTGCCACAGGAGAGCAGCGTGGCGCCGGCCGCGGTCACGCCCGCGCCGACGGCCGCGCAGTACTGATCGTGCGCGCCGTTGAACACCGGCAGCCCGGCCGGCAGGCCGGTGCAAGCCGCCGCGTCGCCGGTCAAACGGCCGATCTGTACGGCAGACGATGCGATCGGCGACAGCTGTTCGCGACGAATGCCGGCCAGCTCCAGCAGCCCGTCATCCCAGTCGGCCGTCTCGATGTCGAACAGCTGCGTGATGCTGGCGTCCGACGGGTTCATGCACCAGCCGCCCGTCAGGCGCCGGCCGATGAAATCGTTGACGAAAGCGAAGCGACGGACTGCCCGAAACCGCTCAGGCTGATGCCGGCGCAGCCAACGGATATGCTGCAGCGGCAACCCGGCCATCAGCGGCCAGCCGGTGCGGCGATAGATGGCCTCGCCCATGCCGGCCTGAGCCAGCGCCTCGTACTCTGCCTGCGCACGGCCGTCCATCCAGCTGAGCGCGTTGCCGAGCGGCCGGCCATCTGCATCCAGGGGGATCGTCGTGCCACCCTGCGACGACTGCGCCAGCGCCAGCAACCGGTCGGCCGGCCGCAGCGCGGCCGCCACGGCGCGCAGCACGGCAACGACGGCCGACCAGAGCGTCTCGGGATCCTGCTCGACCCAGCCCGGCTGCGGAGTGATCAGGCCGTAGGCGTGGCTGGCCATCGCCTGCAGGTGACCTTCCCGGTCGAAAAGGAAAGCCTTTGTCGCGGTCGTGCCGACGTCCAGCCCCAGCAACAGCTCCACCCTGGCCCTCCGTCCGGCCTCACGCTGCGCGGCCCAGCAGCCGGGCTGCGTTGCCGTAAAACACATCGGCCACATCGGCTGCGCTCAGCCCCACCGCCTCGGCCGCCTGGCGGAAGGCGAACAGCTCCTCATACAGGAAGAAGGAAAGCTGCTGTGCCTCGGCAGGGCTCACCGCCCGCATGTGGGGATCATCGGAAATGTCGCCGTAGAGATCGGGCGGCACCAGGTTCACGTAGAAGCCCTGCTCGCAGATGCGCCGCATGCGCATGCGCGTGATGGGCAGATCGCTGCCGAAGAGCACGCGTTGCGGCCCCACGGCTTCCAGCGCGGCCCGCATCACCACGGCGTTGGTGTTGGCGCTGAAGTCAAAGCACATCGTCCGCGAGGCGGCCAGGATGTCGAAGGCCTCGCCGATATCCTCCTCGCAGTAGGCGCGGCCGATGTGGGCGATGATGAGCTGAACGTTGGGATAGCGCCATTCGATCTCGAGCATCTGAGCCAGGTTGACCGGATCGCGCAGACGGGCGGGCCGCGGGATGTGCAGCATGACGATCCAACTGTGCGCGTTGGCGACCTCCAGATGATGGCGCGGCAAGAAGTCGTAGATGGTGATCTCGGCCGCAGGAATGTGCGCGGGCGCCAGGTTCAGGTAGGGCTTCAGGCCGACAAAGCCGCCTGCGCGCACACGGCGCGCCAATTCCTCGCCGGACCATTCGGGGAGCGTCACCAGCAGGCCGGGCAGGCCCTGCGCGCGCATCGCCCGGCTCAGGTAATCGCCGGCGCGCTCGTGGTCCATCTCGCGTTCGGGCCAGCCCAGCAGCAGGGGCGTCACTTCCTGTTCCGGCAGCAGCAAGCGGTAGGTTTCGAGCAGCGCCTCCACCGGATTCTCGTCGGCGACGCGATTGGGCCAGGTGGGCCCCCGTGGCCGACGCTCGCTCTGCTCGCCGGCCCGCATGAACGCCTTCAGCCAGACATGGGTGTGGCAATCTATGATCCGCCGCGGCAAGAAGTCCGCCAGTCGCTCAGCGTAGAACCGACGATCCACGTCGGTCACGGGAAAAAGCACGCTGCCCTCCTAGATCAGGCCGTAATGTGCGGCCGCCTCGGCCGGCGTCGCCCGGCCCTGCACCACCGCTTTCAGCCCGGCCAGAAAGTCGGCAGGCCGCTCGGCTTGCAGCACGTTGCGGCCGAAGACGACGCCCCTGGCGCCGGCCGCGACTGCGTTGGCGGCCAGATGCAGCGCCTCGATCTGGCGAGGCAGCTTTTCGGCGCCGAGCGCGAAGATCGGGATCGGCGTGCCCTCGACCACTTCGGCGAAACGCTCGCCCGTGTAAAAGGTCTTGATGGCATCAGCGCCCAGCTCGCAGACAATGCGACAGGTCTTTTTGACGTAGTCGTGAAACTCATCGCTCCGGCTGCGCAGGTCGTTGGCCGGGAAGACCTCGCCGATCAACGGCATCCCCAGATCGGCCGCCTGTTCGGCCAGCGCGGCGAACACGCGCACGTTTTCCGCGTCATGCGTTTCGCTTTCGGTTCTCAGCGTCAGACTGGCCAGGAGCACATCGGCGCCCGTGCGCACGGCCGCAGCCGGCGAGCAGGCCGGCACGATGCGGGCCTCCCGGTAACCCCATGGCTCGCAGTGGATGGTGTTCCAGTTGAGCCGCACGATCATGGCCGGGCTGCCCCGGCCGCAGAAGAGGTCGCCGGTGAAGCGCACCATCTGCGGCGCCAGCAGCACCGCGTCGGCCGCTTTGAGACGTATGGCAGCGGCCGGGAAATCCACCAGCCCGGCCATGGGGCCGAAGGTCTGGCCATGATCAATCGCCACGACGACGGCGCGTTGGCCGTCGCCGAACAGCTTGCTGAGACGAATTGCTTTTCCGGTCACAAGTTTTCTTCCTCCTCCGATAGTGCGTTGAGCCACACGCGGTCGAAAACAACGGCCGCGGTCGAACTCGCGGCCACAGCCCGAACTCACGCCAGGTTGACGACCCGGCCGTCGCGGTACGCTTCCAGCGCCGCGGTGAGCACGAGATGATGCTGGTGCGTCTCCTGGGGCGTGGCGCAGCCGAACGGCTGGCGCATCTGCTCGCCATGCACCAGCTCATCGCAGAACGCGGCGAGCATTTGCAGGATACTGTCTGGGAAACCGAATTCGAAGATCGCGCCGGTAATGGCCGCGTACGCGGACTGATAGCCCAGATCGAGCACCTCCCAGCTCTGCGGCCGGCCCGGCCGGTACGTCATAGTGCGCAGGGTGCGCGGCTGTTTGGTGCTGAACTCGGCCGAGAATTCCGTGCCGTGGATCTTAATGAACCAGGTGTTCATCTCGCCCGGCGCGATGCGCTTGGTGCTCAGCAGCAGCGGGAAGCGTTGGTCGGCAGTGCGCACCTCGCATGTCAGCACGGCGTTGTCCCACGTGTCGCAGGGCACCCGCCGACCTGTGGCGTCTGGCCGCTCGGTGACGATCTTCGAGAGGACAGCGGCCACGGTGGCCGGCATCCAGCCGAAACGCAGCGGAATGTGGAGCACATGCATCCCCAGGTCGCCCAGACAGCCGTACTCGCCGTTGAACTGCGCCTGCCGTTTCCAGTTGATCGGCTTGTTGGGGTCCAGGTCGCTGGAATGCCAGAAGCCGGCCTCGACCTCGATGATCCGACCGAAGCGCCCTTCCTGCAGGAAGCGGATGATCTGGTAGGCGCCGGGATAGAAAGGGAACTCCGACGAACAGCGCGCGAACACGCCGGGCCGGCCGGCGAGCGCGGCCAGGATGCGCTCGTTGGCGGCCAGGTCAATGCCGAACGGCTTTTCGCCCAGCAGGTGCTTGCCGGCTGCGATGATGTCGCAGTAAACCGACGCGTGCAGATGATGGGGCAGCGCGCAGTAGACGGTATCCACTTCGGAGCTGGCGAGCAGATCGCGGTAATCGCTGACAGCCACGCGGACGTCGGCGAAGTTCTCCTGAAACCAGCACAGGCAGGAAGGTCGGGTGTCGGCCACGGCAACCAGCTGCGGCCGCACATCCATGTCGGGCAGATGGGCCCAGCGTTGGATGGCGCTGGCGAACTCGCGCGCCATCAGCCCACAGCCGATGATGCCGAAACGAAGGGTTTGTGCAGTCATGAGAACCGTCCTGTTGGCGTGAAACGTGAGGCGTCGGCGTCAAACATGGCAGGTGTTGGGCGAGATGTGTGGCGCAGAAAGAAAGGCGACATACGAACCCTGAAGGCTTCTGGCTCGCCGCGTTCAGCCCCCTGGCCTCCGGTCCCACGCCACGTTTCACGCATACCCCAGCTCACGTTCGGTCTCGTAAATCGCCTCCTCGATGATCGCCAGCCCCTTCAGGGCCAGGTCGTCCTCCATGATCATTGGCGGTGACATGCGCAGGATGTGACCGGCGGGGATCCAGGCCAGCCCTTTGCGAAACGCCTTCTGATAGACCAGCTGACCGGCCTGCTCGAAAGGTTCGCGCGTGGCCTTATCTTTGACCAATTCGATGCCGAGCAGGCAGCCCATCCCGCGCACCTCGCCGATGATCGGATGCCGCGCCTGCATGGCCTGCATCTCGGCGAGCAAGATCTGCCCCAGGTGGGCCGAACGCGCGCACAAATCCTCTTCTTCGATGACCTCGATGCTGGCCAGGGCCGCGGCACAGGCCATCGGGTTGCCGCCGTAGGAGGTGCTGGCGCTGATCTTCTCGATGGCGTCCTTGTACTGCTCCGCGACCAGCATCGCGGTGACCGGGAAGCCGTTGCCGAAGCCCTTGCCCAACGTCATCACATCGGGCACCGTGGTCCAGTGCTCCATGGCGAACATCTTGCCCGTGCGCGCCATGCAGGTGAGCACTTCGTCGGCCATCAGCATGATGCCATACTCGTCGCAGATCGCACGGATGCGCTGGATCCAGCCGTCCGGCGGCACGATGCTGCCAGCCCAGCCCTGGATCGGCTCGAGGACGATGCCGGCCACCCGGCCCGAAGTCTCCTCCTTGATCACCGTGCGGATGTAATCGGCGCACAGCAGGTTGCATTGCGGGTAGGTCTGGCGGAATTCGCAGCGATAGCAGTAGGCACGCGGCACCAGGAAGAAACCCGGCGCGCGCAGCCCCTGGCTGATGTCGAGCCGCGCCAGGCCGACCGCAGCCATCGTCTTGCCGTGGAAATCGCGATGGAAGGAGATGAACTCGAATTTATCGGTGGCCGCGCGCATCAGCCGCAGGCCCGCCTCCACCGCCGTGGTGCCCGAATCGTAGAGCTGCATGCCGTTCAGCTTCTTCTTGCCCTCGCCCGGTGCGATCTCGGCCAGCTTCTCCAGCAGGCGCATCTTGATCGGCGTGGTGAAATCGTGGGCGTTCATCAGCTCGCCGGCTGCCCGCTGCACCGCCTCCGTCACCTTCGGGTGACAGTGTCCCAGCCCGGTGACATAGATGCCCGACGAGAAATCAATGTAAACATTGCCGTCCACGTCGGTCAACGTGCACCCCTTGCCGGAGGCAAAGACGACCGGAAAGAGCCGCACCTGCGACGAATATCCTTTCATGTAGCGTGCGGCGCGGCCATGCATCTCCTGTGACTGCGGTCCAGGCGGCGGCACGACCATGCGCGGCACGCTGTGGATGTCCACTTTCGCCCAATCTCTGGCGTACATCGCAATGACCTCCTGAAAATGATTTAACGGTTCAACAACCTCGGGTCGAGGGCGTCGCGCAGGGCGTCGCCCAAGAAGTTGATGCTGAGCACGACCAGGGTAATCATCAGGCCGGGCGGCAGCCAGAGCCAGGGCATCGCCTCGAGCACTGTCAGCGACTGCGCACGCGTGAGCATGTTGCCCCAGGTGGGGGTGGGCACGCGCACGCCGATGCCCAGGAAGCTGAGGCTGGCCTCGGAGAGGATGGCGCCGGCCACGGCAAAAGTGCCGGCCACGATGATCGGCGCGGTCACGTTGGGGAGGATGTGGCGGAACATGATCCGCCGGGCAGAGGCGCCGACGCAGCGACTGGCCATGACGAAATCGCGCTCGCGCAGGCTCAACGTTTCAGCGCGCACCAGCCGCGCGATGCCGGCCCAGCCGAAGATGCCGATGACGATCATCACATTGTAAATGCTAGGACCGAGCACCGCCACGAGGCTGATGATGATGATCAGGGTCGGGATGGTCATCACGACATCGGTCAGGCGCATGAGCCAGAAATCAATCTTGCCGCCGCTGTAGCCGCTGGTCAGGCCGATGAGCGTGCCGATGGTGACGCTGATGCTGGCAGCCACCAGGCCGACCGAGAGAGAGACGCGCGCGCCCCATATCAGACGGCTGAGCACATCGCGGCCGGTCTCGTCGGTGCCCAGCCAGTGCGCCGCGGAAGGCGGCTTGCGAATCGCGCGCGCGTCTATTTTGAACGGATCGGCCAGCGGCAGGATGGGCGCGGTGAGCGCCAGGAGCACGAGCAGGATCAGCAGAATGGCCCCGACGACGGCCAGGCGGTGGCGCAGAAAACGGCGCATGAACCGCCGTCGTGGGGATGCCGACCGACGCTGCCGTTCCTCGGCCAACAAAGCGTCATCGGCAGACAAAGAGGAGGTGCTTGCCATGATGGTCTCGCTATGAATATCGGATGCGCGGGTCAGCCGCGGCATATAGGATGTCGGCCAGCAGGTTGCTCAGCAACACCAGGGTCGAACCGATCAATGCCGTGCCCATCAGGGTGGGATAGTCGCGCGCGTTAATGGAGGCGATGGCAAGTTGCCCCATGCCCGGCCAGGCGAAGATCCACTCGATGATGAAGGCGCCGCCGAACAATCCCGGCAGGCTGAGGGCGATAATGGTGATCAACGTCAGCAGGGCATTGCGAAAGCCGTGGCGCCAGAAGACGATCCGCGGCGGCAGGCCCTTGGCGCGGGCAGTGGTCATGTAGTCCTGGCCCAACACTTCGAGCACGGCCGAACGCGTGTAGCGCAGAAAACCGGCAATGCGCTCCAGGCCCAAGACGGTGGCCGGCAAAGCGAGATGGTAGGCGCGGTCGAGGAAAAGATGTTCGGCGCCGGGGCTGTTGATGCCGTGCGTCGGGAAAAGGTCGAGCCGCAGGGCGAAGATCCAGATCGCGCCCAGCGCGAAGAAAAAGGCGGGCACCGAGACCGCGAAAAACGCGAAAAAGGTGAGCAAGTAGTCTATTTTGGAATACTGGTGGAGCGCCGAATACACGCCGAGCGGGATGCCCAGCGCCACTGCCAGCAATAATGAGGCCAGCGTCAGCTGAATGGTGGCCGGGACTCGCTCGGCGATGACCTGGGCAACAGGGCGCTGGCTGGCAAAAGAAAAGCCCAGGTTGCCTTTGGCCGTCTCGCGCAGCCAGATCAGATAGCGGATCGGCAGCGGCTTGTTCAGGCCGTATTCCTCTTTCAGGCGCTCGATCATCTCGCCCGACAGCGGCAGCGTCGGGTCAATCATGGCCGAGATGGGGTCGCCTGGCGCTAAATTGTAGGCAGTGAAGGTGATCAACGTGATGCCGATGAGCACCGGCAGGGAGATCACGATCCGCCGGATGATGTATTTGATCATGGATGCTGTCGCCCGGGTTTTTCAGGCGGCTTTGCCGCCTGAAAAACCCTCCTGGATTGCAATTCCGCTGCGGCGAGAAGGCCGCAGCGGGAAATGAACCTGCTTACTTGAACGCCCAGAGGTGGATGTCTTCCCAGTTGTAGCCGAGACCGACCTTGACCGTCTTGGCATCAATCTTGGGGCCGACCATCCGGTAGTACTTGTTCTGCGAGTTGACGACGAAGGGCAACTCCTCGTTCCACAGCTTGGTCATCTTCGCCATCAGCGGTTCGTACACCTGCGGATCGGCGCTGTTGATGGCCTCGGTGATCATCTTGTCGAACTCGGGGTTGCAGTAGCGCACCATGTTGTAGCAGTTCGGGCACTTCTCTTTGTCGTAGATGTTGCCGCAGCGGAACCGATAGTAGAAGTCAATCATGTTCTGCGTGCCGGCCAGGCCGATGGTGGTGATGTCGAAGTTGCCCTTCTGGTATGTTTCATCAATGTAGACGGCCGGGTCAATGCCGCGCAGCTTCACGTTGATGCCCACGGCCGCCAGCATCTGCTGCACAGCCTCATCGGCCGGCCCGGTCTGGCGATAGGCGGCATAATCCAGCTCCCACTTGGAATCCCAGCCGATCTCCTTGAGCAGCGCCTTCGCCTTCTCCGGGTTGTACGGATAGGTGTTCAGGCTCTTGTCGCATTCGCCCACGCCGAAGATGCCGCTGACCCAGTAGCAATTGCGCAGGTTGATCATGTCGGGGTAGCCGCCGGAAACCACATTCGCCCAGCCCTCCTTGTCAATGGCGTACGCGAAGGCCTGGCGGAATTGCGGCGTGCGCAGCGCCACGTACTTGGGATCGTCTTTGTTGGGCTTGTCGCTGTGGTAGTTGATCCACCACGCGCCGATCGTGCCCAACGCCGGCACGGACTGGACGCCCGGGATCTTCATCACGCGCTCGTACTCGGTCATCGGAAAGCCGTCAATGATGTCCACCTCGCCCTTCTCGAAGGCGATGATGCGAGTGTTGTCGTCGGGGATCTTCTTTTCCAGGATGCTCGGGATCTTGGGCGCGCCGCGGAAATACTTCGGATTCGCTTCGAACTCGATGTACTCATCCGGCTTGAAGTCCTTGACGATGTAGGGGCCGGTGCCGGGATAGGGCCGCTTCAGAACGTAATCGCTCTGGACAAACTCGGCCGGCTTGATCTTGGATACGACGTGATCGGGGACGATCACGATGTCGGGCATGGCGTAGAAGAAGACGGCGTCGGTCTTCACCACCTTGATCTCCACGGTGGTCTCATCCACCGCCTTGACGCCCGTCATCTCGGTCTTCTTGCCGTCGTAGTAATCCTGGCAATCCACGATGTTCTTGAGCACCTGGATGCGGTTCGACCCGATGTCTTTCGTGCAGTGCAGGACGAAAGTGGTGACGACGTCTTTGGCAGTGAAGGGCTGGCCATCATGCCAGGTCACGCCTTTGCGCAGCTTGAAGGTGTAGGTGAGGCCGTCGGGGCTGATCGTCCAGCTCTCGGCGAGGTCGGGCACGATCTTGTTGTTGACATCGAGGTTGGTGAGGCGGCCATGTGTGAAGCGGAAGGCGCGCATCCACTGCCCACCGGGGATGCGGAATGGATTCAACTCCTTCATCATGGTCGCCGAGGCCCAGACCAGCTGTTTGGCTGCCGGGGCTTTGGTCGGCTCAGGCGCCTTCGTGGGCTCGGGGGCTTTGGTTGGCTCGGGTGCCTTCGTCGGCTCAGGCGCTTTCGTCGGCTCGGGCGCCTTCGTCGGTTCGGCTGCCTTGGGAGCCTGGGCCTCCGGAGCCGGCGCGGCCGCAGGCTGCGCGCAGGCGCTCAGCAACAGGCTCACCACAGCGACGAACGCGATGATCTTGAAGAACGCAGATGGACGCATGGGACCAATCTCCTTTCAAAATGTGTTTGCCTGCAAATCGTCGGCCGGGCAAGCCGCACGGTCGGCGACCAGCATCCATGAATCGAATCACGAAAACGAACACAGCGAGGCGGAGCGATGACGATGCCGTTGTGCCTGTTCAAGCGTTTCAGGCGAAAACAGTATTTTAAGTTTCAATTTCAAAAGCCAACGGCCGCATTCGAGATCATTTCCAGCATAACACAGAACCTGATTCCTGTCAATGGGTTTCATTCTGTCTTTTAGATCGAAAAATTCCAATCGGATCACGAATTAAAAAAACAAATCCAATTTACGCTCGAAACACCTTGACACCGCAAACGATCCGTGATATCTTTCGTCTGCGTGTGCATATGTTCACCTGCCACGTGCCGGGCACCCGGCAGGCTGCCCGGCACGTTCAGGACGATTCTTGCGAGGAGCTGACGATGCCTTCCAACCTTCCCGTCCTCGATGTGCGCGGCCTGCCCGCAACACGAGAGGTCCTGGCCTACCGCCACGGCGGCCTTTTCCCGGTGCTCACCACCGCGACAGACAGCAGCATTGTGGCCGTGTTGCGTGGCAATGCCGGCCACCTGGGCCAGGCCGGCAGCGTGGACATTATTCGATCGCGCGATGGCGGCCTATCGTGGACGCAGCCACAGATCGTCGCGAACAGCGAAACCGATGACCGTAACCCGGCCCTGGGCACCTCGCCGCGCGGCACGCTGATCCTCTCCTACCATCGCACGTTCGCCTACGACGCCGCCGGGAACTACACGCGCCGCGAGGACCCGAACGCCGATTGGCCGTGCGAGATCCTGGTCACCCGCTCTCACGATTGCGGGCTGACGTGGGAAGCGCCCTATCTGCTGAGCGAATCGCTGCTGGTGCGCGGCTCGCCCTATGGCAAGATCGTGACCTGGCGCGATGACACGCTGCTGATGCCGGTCTATTACCGGCCGGTCGAGGCGCTCGGCGTGGCGATGGAACGCATGCTGCCGCGCGACATGTGCAGCTACCTGGTGCGCTCGCGCGATGACGGCCAGACGTGGGGAGACCCCTCCCTCATCTGCATCAACTCCTGTGAGCCGGCCGTGACCGTTTTGCCCGACGGCGACCTCCTGGCCGTGGTGCGTCGCGAGCAGATGGGCAAATCGCTGTGGAGCCTCCGCTCTCAGGATGGCGGCTTCACCTGGTCTGAACCGGTGCAGATCACCGGCGACATGGAGCACCCCGCCGACCTGCTGGTGCTGCAGAACGGCGACCTGCTGATGGTCTACGGCAACCGCAATCAGCCGCCCTGTCGCGTCGAGGGCCGCGTCAGCCGCGACGGCGGCCGTTCGTGGCTGCCGGTCCTGCTCACCTTTTCGGGCAACCTGCGCGGGTACAACGCGAACTCGCCCTATCGGGTGGACCTCGGCTACCCCAGCAGCGCGCTGACCCTCGATGGCCGGCGCGGGGTGACCATGTACTACTATCACCCGACCATCCCGACGACAGCCAATCTGCGGATGGCGGCCGATCCTGCCTACCTGGCCGACAACTATCTGGCCGTCGCGGTCGTCTGGGAGCAGGATGAGCTGATGGCCGCGTTGAACCGGATCGGGTAGTGTGTGCCCATGGCGATGTCTCTGCGCGAACGGATCCTTGCCGTCTACCGCGGCCAGACGCCCGACGTCGTGCCCTACATGCTCGACCTGTCGCACTGGTTCTATCACAAACACCGGCAGCCGTGGGATCTGAGTGTGGCCTACGACGCGCCGGAACATGACCTGATCAATTATCACACCCGGGTCGGCGCCGGGTTCTATCTGCCCAATCTGGCCGCGTTCTACCGCGTGACCTACGGAAGCGATGTCCAGGCCGAGGTGACGAAAGAAACACGCGACGGCGCGCCGGAGATCGTCTGGCGGCTGACGACGCCGCTGGGCAGCATCGAGCGCCGTCGGGTGTGGGAGGAAACCTCCTACTCGTGGGCGATCACCCGCTGGGGCGTGCAAAGCGAGCACGACCTGCGCATCCTGGGCTATGCATTGGGCTCCCGCACCTACACGCCGCTGTGGGATCGCTATCAGGCCTGGGTGGACGCCGTCGGCGAGACGGGCGTGGTCTATCTGTCCGCCAGATATAGCGCCATGGGCCATCTCCTGCACTACTGGCTGGGCGTCACCGGTGTCGCCTACGCGGTCGCCGACTGGCCCACCACCCTGCGCGCGGTAGTGGATCAGATCAACGACAACAATTTGAAGCTGATTGATCTGCTGACCATGTCGCCCGCCGAGATCATCATCATGGGCGATAACTTCTCCGGCGACATCCAGCCTCCGCGCTTCTTCGCGCGCTGGTCGCGCGCCTACTATGCGGAAGCGATTCGTCGGCTCCATGCAGCCGGCAAATATGTGGCCGTCCACATAGACGGCAAGCTCGCCGGCGCCATCGGCATGATCCGCGACGTGGGCGCGGACTGCGGCGACGCCATCACGCCGGCACCGATGGGCGATCTCACGCCGGCGGCCTGTCGGCAGGAGGCCGGGCCAGACTTCATCCTATCAGGCGGCGTCCCGCCCAATCTATGGCTGCCAGAGGTGCCGGTCGAGGCGTTCGTGCAGGCCGTGCGCGTGTGGCTGGAGCTCAGGCGGCACAGCCCCCGCCTCATCGCCAACGCCGGCGACCAGGTGCCGCCCCATGCGGCCGAAGCGCGCATCGAGCTGATGCGCGATCTGGTCGAGAAGTATGGGCAGTATTGAAGGGGAAACCATGAGCGAACGACATATCCAACGCCATGATCTGATCGGGAAGACGATTGACATCCATTCGCACATCGGCGTGGCGGTACGAGAGGCCGCGCAAATCCATTTCCCCTATTGCTCCAGCGCCGAAGACCTGGCCTACCGGCAACAGGCCAACGGCGTGGATTACGGCGTCGTCTTCCCGATCTCGCCGGCATTCCACTACGACCTGCCGACCTTCATCGAGACCGGCGAGCTGGTTCCGGCGGCGCGGCCGATCTCGGCCGTGCCCTACGAGCGGGAGAACCGGCTGGTGCTGACCGATGTGTATCAGTTCTGCCCGGAGCACAGCCACCGCTTCCTGCCGTTCATCTCGGTAGATCCGGGCCGGCTGATCGCCGAGCAGATCGCCAGCCTGGAGGCGCTGGAGCAGGAGTTCGCCATCTACGGGGTCAAAATCCATCCGTTGCTCTGCCGATCCCATGCCCTGGCCCTGTTGGACGAAGGCGCGGCGCTGCTGTCATTCTTCGCCGAGCGCAACTGGCCGCTCCTCTTTCATGCCTCAACCGACCCAACCGACCCGTATTCGCAGGCCGCCGACATCCTGACGGTCGCCGAGCGGCATCCCGAGCTGCGCTTCTGCCTGGCGCACTGCATCGGTTGCCACCGCGCCTCGCTGGAGCGGGCCGCGCGGCTGCCCAACGTCTTCGTGGACACCGCAGCCCTGAAGATCCAGGTGGACCTCTTCCGGACCATCAAATCGGAAGAGATGCTGGACCTGGACTACAGCGACCACACGCGCGTCTTCCAGGCGCTGGTCGAGCGCTACCCCACGACCATGCTCTGGGGCAGCGACGCGCCGTTCCACAGCTACATCACCCGCCGACTACAGGGCGAAGGCATCTATCGGGAATTTCGGCTCAAGGGGACCTACGAACAGGAAAAGGCCGCGCTCGACGCGTTGACGCCCGAGCAGCGGCGCCAGATCAGCGATAACGCGGTGCGTTTCCTGTTCGGCGACTGAACGCTGCGGGGAAAATCAAACCAGGATCACCTCGACGCCCTGACGACGCAGATCAGCGACGAAATCCTCAGCCGCGTTCGTATCGGTGATCAGCTTGCTGATGCCGGACAACGGGATGATCGTGGTCAGGCCGATGAGGCCGATCTTGGTCGAGTCGGCGACGACGATCACCTCGGTGGCCGCGGCGATCGTCGCCCGATTGACCTCAGCCTCCAGGACATTGGCCGTTGTCACCCCTTTGGAGAAGGTCAGGCCGTCGGCGCCGAGGAAGAGCTTGTCGGCGTGCAGGGTGCGGAGCTGTTCGATCGTCTGGGGCCCCACGGTCACCTCGTACTGCGGCAGATACACGCCGCCGAGCAGGATCAGATGCACCCCTTTGCACGCGCCCACCTCGCGCACCACGGGCAGCGAGTTCGTGATGACCGTCAGATTGCCTGCCTGGCGCAGCTCGATCGGCAGTTGCGCCGCCACCTGCAACACGGTCGTTCCGGAATCGAAGATCAGCCGGTCGCCCGGCTGGATCAGTGCGGCTGCCGCCTGACCGATGCGCACTTTTTCGGCGAGATGCGCGACCGTTGTCGCCAGGGTCGGCGCGGCGACGGTCACCATGGCTGACGATAGGGCCGGCGCCACCCTCACGGCGCCACCATGGATACGTCGCAGAAGCCCCCTCGCCTCGAGATAGGCGAGATCGCGCCGGATAGAGACCTCCGAGATGCTAAAGCGCTGGCTGAGCTCTGAAACCTGGACGGCCTGGTTTCGCTCCAATTCTTCGAGGATGGCATCTCGTCGCTGTTCGGTCCCGATGTCCATGGTTACCTCTTTCAGAAGGCCCTGCATGCCAAAGAAAGGCGAAAATTTCGCCTGCAATCAAACGGTGCGCGATTCGACCTGTCTCACTATATCACGCAGGGAAGTATCTGTCAAGAGGTTTCGCAAACGGTAGCGGAGAGGATTCGGATCGCGAAAGTTCAAAAGGGGCATGCAACACGCGAGGATCATCGCTCGGGCCGGTCTCTCCGGCTGCCAGGCCAAAGAGACCGATCCAACACCACAGAATGACCATCTACACCGCTCATCCCTTCACATACCTGGCGAACCATTCCAGGGTGCGTTGCCAGGCATCCTCGGCAGCATCCGGCTTGTAGTTGCGGCCGGTGTCGTTGTGAAACGCGTGCGCCGCGCCGGGGTAGATGATCTTCTCGAAGACTTTGTTGTGCTTCTTCATCGCTTCTTCGATGGCCGGGATGCCCGCATTGATGCGCTGATCGTTCTCACCGTAGATCGCCAGCACCGCAGCCTTGATGTTGGGCACCCCCTCTAGAGGCGGATTCGGGCCATAATAGGGCACAGCCGCCTTCAGGTCGGGCGATTTGGTCGCCGTCAGCCACGTCATGCCGCCGCCGAAGCAGAAGCCGGTCATCCCCAGCCGGTCTTTGTTGACGAACGGCAGCCCCTGCAGATAGCGGATGGCCGCCAGGTAGTGACCGGCCAGCTCGTCGGGCGAGGCTGCGCTGAGCGCGGCCGGAATCTGCGCCGGGTCGCTCACTTTGGCCGTTCCGCCCTGCTTCGAGAGCAGATCCACGGCCACGGCCACGTAGCCGGCTTTCGCCAGCCGCCGCGTTACGCCCTGGATGTAGTCGGTCAGACCGCGATTTTCGTGCGCGACGACGATGGCCGGGAACGGCCCGTCGCCCTTCGGCCGGGCCTGATAGGCGATGATCGTCAGCCCCTCGCCGGGGAAGGTCACCATAGCGGCCTCGATCGCCGGATCATCGGCGGGGACGCGCACGCCCGCGGGAACCGGGATGGCGGCAGGCGTCGGCACCGGCGTGGTGGCAACAGTCGCCAGGACGGCCTGCGTCGCGGTCGCAGCAATCTGCGCTGGCGTGGGCGCGACGGTCGATATGGCCCTGGTGGCGGTTGCCGTCGGTGGGACGGCCGTCGGCGCCGCGGGCGCGACCGTCGGCTGCGGTGCAGCGGTGGGCGCGGCCGTCGGCATGGGCGTGCAGCCGGCCAACACCGTGTTGGCAAGCGTCAGGCTGCCCATCACGGCGGCAATGTATTTGAGCGCCTGTCGCCGGGTCAGCGCACCTTCCTGGTAATCTTCGACGTACTCCTCCACCAGGTAACGCTGCAGGTGATTCAGGTTCTTCAGCGGATCATGATCGGCCATGAGTTTCCACCCCTATATCGGCTAGAACCATTTTTGTGATTGATTTGCACTATTCACAAAACATATCATCCCTGCCTGCCGGATGTTGTAGGCGAGCGCCCAATCGCAGCGCGGCGCTCTTGACACGCAAACCGGTTTGTGTTATCTTGTATTTATCAAACCGATTTGTACACCTGTTATTTCAGCTTCTTTTCCCGTCGCCGGGCAAGCCATGAAACGACCGACCATCTCCGATGTAGCCGCGTATGCCGGCGTCACGAAAAGCACGGTGTCGCACGCACTCAGCGGCAAGCGCCCCGTGGCGGCCAAGACACGCGCCCGCATTGACCAAGCGATCCGCAGCCTCGGCTATCAACCGCATCCGGTGGCGCAGCGGCTGGCGACCGGCCGCAGTCGCACGATCGGTTTTGTTTATCCTCTCTACGCTTCAGAGTTCAGTGCCCTTGAGATGAAATTCATCGCAGGTGCGGCTGCGGTCATCAATCAGGCCAACTACGTGTTTGCCCTGCTCACCCCGCCTGACCGACGGGCCGATAGCCTGACCAGATTTCTGCAAAGCGGATTGCTGGATGGCGTCATCCTGATGCAGGTACAACTGCACGACCCGCGTGTCGCGATCCTCAGGCGCGCGGAAATCCCCTTCGTCCTGATCGGTCGTTGTTTCGATAATGCCGGCCTGACCTTCATTGACCTGGATATTGACCTGGCGATCTCTCAATGCGTGGAGCACCTGGTCGCTCTGGGCCATCGTCATCTGGCCTATCTGCGGCTGGACGATCCCGACCTGGGCTTTGCGGTGCGGGCCAATCAGGCTTATGTCGCGGCTTGCCGACGATACGACCTGCCGATCGTGGCGTCCGCCTGCGCGCTGATCCCTGAAAGCGGAGCGCAGGTGGCCGCGACGCTGTTGGACGCACACCCTGAGACCACCGCCCTGATCGTCTGGAATGATTTGGCCGCGTGGGGTGCCATGCAGGCGATCCAGGGCCACGGCCTGCGTATCCCGGCAGATGTGTCCCTGATCTGCTTCGATCTCTCAACTGTCGCCAACATCGTTCCGCTCAGGCCGACCGCGGTGGACATCCGGCCGCGCGAGATGGCCGCGGAAGCAGCACGAATGCTGCTGGCGCAACTCGCCGCCGACGCAACGACGCCGGTCCAGGTTTTGATGGAGCCGAGGCTCATCGTCGGCGAGACGACCGCGCCGCCGGCCCGGAGGAGAGCGTAACACTGGCTGATGGCTTGTGCTTATGGAAGAACGACATCAGCCCCATTCATGGGGCGCCGCTCTGTAGCCCGGCGACTTCATCGCCGCGCGGCCGATCCATCGCCGGGCCTTCATCAGATGCAAGCCAGGCCATCAGGAGGTGTCATGCGTATAGATGCCCACATCCACTTCACCCCGCCCGAAATGGCGGCCGATTTGGCCGCGTTCGCCGAAACGGAACCCTACTGGGGCCTGCTGGTGACGGGCGATGCCGTCAACCACACCGTCCAGGGCTGGGCCACGCCGGAACGGATGATCGAGGACATGGATCGGGCCGGCATAGACCGGGTGATCCTGATGGGCGAGTATCGTCAGCGCCACGAGGCGTGCGTCGAGCGCAACGACCAGGCGCTCGCCTTCCTGCGCCGCTGGCCCGACCGCATCAGCGCGTTCACCGTGATCCAGCCGAAAGCTGGCGCACGCGCGCTCGACGAGCTGGCGCGCTGCCTGGACGCCGGCATGGCGGGCGTCGGCGAGCTTGGCCCCTACGGCCAGGGCTACACCCTCGACGACCCCGACTTCTTGCGCCTGGTCGAGATGTGCATCCGCCGCAACGTGCCCCTCAACCTGCACGTCAGCGAGGAGATCGGCCACTTCTACCTGGGCAAGAGCACGACACCGCTGCTGCACTACTACCGGCTGGCATGCCGCTACCCCGAACTCAAGCTGATCCTGGCGCATTGGGGCGGCGGTCTACTCTTCTACGAGCTGATGCCCGAAGTGCGGCGCAACCTGCGCAATGTCTGGTACGACACGGCCGGCTCGCCGCTGCTTTTCCCGACCGCGGCAATCTTCCGCACGGCGCTGAGCTGTGTGGATCACCGCAAGCTGCTCTACGCGTCGGACTATCCGCTCCTGCTCTATCCCCGCCGGCAGACCGAACCCGACTTTCGGCCCTTCATCACCGAGATCGAGGGATTGGGCCTGGCAGAAGATGTCTACGCCGACATCATGGGACGCAACGCGGCGCGACTGCTCGGCCTGTTGCCGCCCCTCGAAGTGGCCTCACCTCCGCCCAGGCGACCGGCCCGCAGCGCCATCATCACCGAGATCGCGCCGGGAGCAGCCATGCAGATCACCCGACTGATGGCGGTCAGCGCGGTGGCACAGGCCTGGCCGGCGACCCAGGCCGTGTTCGAAGGCTACGGCATCCCGTGGCGCGACAGCCCCGTGCCCTACTGGGAGCCGATTGCCCAGGCCGCGGCCGCGCGCGGTCTGGGCCCGGCCGCTCAGCAGCGGCTGCTGGAGGAACTGAACGCAGCCATCGGCCACGAGGCGGGAAAGGAGGCGGCTATGACCGGATGAACGGGGAAATCCCGGCCACAACCCACGCCCCGCGGGCGCGGCGGATCTCCCTTCGTTTCAGGCTCACACAACACAGGAGGATTGAATTATGGCTACTCCAACCGGCAAGGAACGTCAAGTCAAATTCCTCGGCGGCGCTGCAGTAGACGGCGCACCGGTCGCTTACATCGTCGTTCTGGCCGCGGTGGCCGCGGCCCTGGCCTTCATTCCATTCTCCGTCGTTCTGGCTTCGGGCGGCAGCTTCCCGCTGAGCCAGGGCATCCATCCCCTTATCGGCTGGCTGCTCGGGCCGATCGCTGGCGCGGTGGCGTCCGGCGTCGGCGCTTTGATTGGCGTCTTCCTGGCTCCGCACACAGCCGGTGTGCCGGTGGTCACGGTGTACAGCGCAGCGCTCGCCAGCTTCGCGGCTGGCGCCATGGTGCTGGGCGCAAAGCGACGCGGTTGGTGGCTGGTGCTGACCGTGATCTTCGTGATCTGCTGGTTGCTCTTCGCCGGTCGCGCCGTGGTACAGAATGGCGTAGGCCTCTACGCCGCTATCGCCGGTTCATTCCTCGACTGGTCGGGCATCCTGCTCTTTGCCCTGCCCACGCGTGCTCTGGCCGCCCGTTGGATCAACAGCAAGAATCTCGCCTGGGTGGCTGCTGGACTTTTCCTGGGGACCTGGATGGTGGCCGGCGTAACCCACGTTGCCTCGGCTGTTGTCACGTACTTCATGTTCAACTGGCCTGAGGAGGTCTGGGTGACGCTGATCCCGATCATCCCATTCGAGAACCTCATGCGTTGCCTGACCGGCACGGTGATCGGCACCGGTGTCATCGCCGGTCTGCGCGCCATCGGGTTGGTTAAGCCGACGGAGGCGATTTACTAAAAGCAGATGATGGGTTGGTAGGTAACCTGGTAGATTGGTAACCTGGTGATGAATGGTTTCCGCAGGCGCTTCCACGTTGCCCGCTATCAATCTACCGGTTTCCCAATCTACCAATTTCTCGATCTACCAGCCTACCAAGTCACCTCAAAGAGGCGTTGATGACAGAACCTATCGCCATCCTGGATCAGGTTTCCTACATGTATCCGCGTTCGGTCGAACCGGTGCTGCGCGATATCTCGCTCGAAGTATACCGCGGAGAATTCCTGGGGCTGATTGGGCCGACGGGAGCAGGCAAAAGCACACTGTGCCTGACCTTCAACGGCATCGTGCCGCAGTTCTTCGGCGGTCGCTTCTTCGGCAGTGTCACGGTAGCCGGATTGGACACTCTCGAGCACCCGATCAGCCACCTGGCGGCTCATGTCGGTGCGGTGTTCGAGGACCCGGAGACCCAATTGATTGCCACCTCGGTGGAAAACGAGATCGCTTTTGCGCTCGAAAACCTACGAGTGCCGCGCGAGGAGATCGCAGCGCGCATTCCGCGCGTACTGCAAGCTGTACGCCTGGAAGGGACCGAGAAGAAGCATCCCCACGAGCTATCCGGCGGTCAAAAGCAGCGCCTGGCGATTGCTGCGGCCCTGGCGGTGCAGCCCAGTCTGCTGATCCTGGACGAGCCGACCTCGCAGCTCGACCCTGTCGGCAGCCAGGAGGTGTTCGCCACAGTGCACGAACTCAACAAAGAGCTGGGCATGACCATCATCATGGCGAGCCATGCGGCTGAGGAGATGGCCGAGTATGCCGATCGGTTGGTGCTGTTATCGCATGGCGTCATCGAGGCGATCGGCACTCCGGATCAGCTTTATGCAGAAATCGAGAAGCTTGAACACCACGGATTACGGCCGCCGCAGGTCGCCCGCACTTTCTATCTGATTCATCAGGCTAACCGGCTGCCCCACCCGGCGCCGGTGCGCCTCAAAGAGGGCATAGCTGGCCTCCACAGCCTGGCACAATCCTGTCGGATCATCCCGCCTGATCACCTACCCCCGCCCAACGTACACGAGGGAACACCACTCCTCTCGGTCAAAAATCTCAAACATGTTTACAGCGACGGCACCGAGGCGTTGCACGGCGTCTCCCTCGACATTCACGAGGGCGAGTACGTGCTCATTATCGGCCAAAACGGCGCGGGCAAGAGCACATTGGTGAAGCATTTCCTCAAGCTGCTGGAACCGACCGAAGGGATCGTCACCGTCGGCGGCATTGACACCCGGCAGCTCACCATGAGCGACCTGGCCCGGCGCATCGGTTACGTGGCGCAGAACCCCGACAATCAGATCTTCAACGCCAGCGTTGTCGAAGAAGTCTCGTTCGCCCTGCGCAACCTGGGCTATCCCAAAGCTGAAGTCGAGGCACGCGTACGCGAAACCCTGACTGCCATGGGCCTGTGGGAGCAGCGCGACCAGCACCCGCTCTCGCTGCCCAAGGGGGATCGCGCCCGTGTGGTGATCGCTGCGATCCTCGCCATGAAGCCTGAAATCATCATCTTCGACGAGCCGACCACTGGTCAGGACTTCCAGGGCGCGCGCTATATCCTGGATATCAGCCGCGAGCTGCATCGCATGGGCAAGACGGTCATCGTGATCACCCATCATCTATATTTGATGCCGGAGTACGCGGAGCGTGTCATCGTGATGGGCAAGGGCACGATCCTGCTCGATGCGCCGATCCGCATGGCCTATCATCAAGTCGAGCTCCTGCGCTCCACCTTCCTCTCGCCGCCCCAGGCCGTATCGCTGGCGCAGGAGCTGACGCGGTGGGATGGCCGCGATTTCCCCCTACTGACACCCGAAGAAGTGGCTGCCTGCTTCTCGTGCAGCCAGGACAGAGGTGACCGATGAGCATGATGCGCTTCCAGACGGTTGAGCGGGACTCCTTCTTCACCCGCATGGACTTCCGGCCCAAGCTGGTGATGATGACGGTGATCAGCATTATCGCCTTCGTATGGGAAAGTCCGGCAGCGGGCGGGCTGTTGACCCTCGTTGTCGTCGTGGCCTCGCTGCTGGCCGGCGTCAAGACGGGCTACATCCGCATGGTGATCACCATCATGATCCCATTCTACCTGCTGCTGCTGTTGACGCACGGCTTCTTCAACGTGGACCAGGTCAAGGCACTGACGGGCAAGACCGAACTGACCACCCTGTTCATGTTCCCCACCACATGGCCCGTGATCGGCGGCGGTCGGATGTCGGTGGAAGGCGTGCTCTACGGTCTCAACGTTATCTTCAAGACCCTCACCCTGGTGCTCGTCATTCCGCTCGGTATCTTCACCACCGAAGTGGATAAATTCATCGTCGGCATGGTGCGTGCCCGCGTCCCCTACAAGCTTGCCTTCATCTTCTCGGCCACGCTGCGCTTCGTACCGCTTCTCTTCTCCGAGATCCAGGGAATCATCGAAGCGCAACGTCTGCGCGGCCTGGCAGTGGAGAAAATGGGGCCGCTCAAGCGTGTGCAAGTCTACTCCAAGGTCGCCGTGCCTCTCATTCTGGGCGCGATGGTCAAATCGCAGATGCTCGAAGTGGTGCTTCAATCGAAGGCCTTTACCGGCAGCCCCGACCGCACCTATCTGCACGAGTCGGTGCTGGGGCCGCTGGACTACCTGATGATCGCCTTTTTCGTCCTCCTACTGATCGCGGCCGTCGTCGCCTACCTCACCGTCGGCTTTGGCAAGTTCGGGGGGCCGTTCTGACCATGACACAACTCGCCGGATCGCGTTTTTCGGTCGAATTCGGCCCCGGCCGACCGGTGCTGCTGATCAACGACCAGCTTCGTGTTTACGATCAATCGCCGCAAGTGCTGGCCGAGCTCGCCGTCGGGCGTTGCGACACGCTGGTTCAGTTGGCACGCGAAGGTGAGGCGGCCGGCTGTCGCGCCGTAGACATCCTGATTGATCATCCCGCGCTGGTCGAGGCCGACGTTCTGCCACTGGTCTTTCGAGCGGTTGACGCTGCCCTCGGCTGCCCGATTTCGCTCGACTCCCGCAACCCGCTCGCCATCGAAGCTGCGCTGGACGGCTATACGGGCAAGGCGCTGCTGAATTCGATCACTGGCGAGCGGGAACTACTGGATACTCTGCTGCCGCTGGTCGCCAAATACCGGCTGGCCGTTGTAGCGTTGTTGGTAAACGATGTGCATGTGCCGCAGACCTGGCAGGAACGGCTAGCCGTGGCGCGCGACATTCTGGCACGCACCGACGCCATCGGCATTCCGCGCGAAGACATTGTCTTCGACGCCGTATGTATGGCCGCCAGCACTCTCCCAGGCTCCATGCAAGTCACACTCGATACTCTTGCCGCCATTCACGGCGAGCTGGGCATGAGCACCCTTCTGGGCATCGGCAACGCCGGCTTCGGTATGCCCGATCAGACGCGCATTGACCTGGCCTATCTGATCGCGGCCGTACCCTGGGGGCTGGATGCTGCGCTGGTGGATTATCACACCGAGAACCTGCTGGTCGCATCTCGCGCGATTGACTTCCTGAGCGGCCGTGATCCGACCGGTGCCGGATACATCAGCCTTTACCGGCCAGCTCGACCACGCCGGTCGCGCTCCGGGTAGGGGCCCCGGCGCGCCGTGCGGCTGCAGAGCGGCAGAACGTTTCTCTGATAGACCACTGACACGGAGATCACCTTGCACTCACCGATTGACTGGCGCCGCATCGCCGCGGCGCTCGATGTCGCCAGCTTTCCGCCGGCGCAAAACCACCTGCGGCGCTGGACAGGCTACACCATCCTCCCCACCGGCATCGTCTTCGACTGCGAGACTGCGGCGGGCGCGCCGGCTGTCTACCGCGTGGACGTGATCGAACCGGATGTGATTCGCGTGCGCATGGCGCGGCGCCATCACGCTGCCCGGCTGGCAGCACGTAGCTCGGAGATGCTCGTCCGCGCCGATTGGCCGACCGTGCCGTTCGAGGTCGGCCAGGACGGCGACTGCGTCATTGTGACCACCGCGACGCTGCGCCTGGAGTTCCAGCAGTTCCCCTGGCAGTTGCGGGTGTACGCACTGCGGGCCTCGCCAGCCCCGCCCGGCCGGGGCCCGGCGACGGATGTCCCCTTTTTCGCCGAACGCGTGGACGACCGGGCCTATGGCCCCGGCTACGAAGTTGAGCCGGTCGGCTTCGAGGCCGGCGTGAACGGCCAGGAGGCCGTGCGCGAGGCGGTGGCCGTGGCCCCGGGCGAGGCTTTCTACGGCTTCGGGGAAAAATTCACGCCGCTGGACAAATGGGGCCAGGAACTGGTCTCCTGGACGGTGGACTGCGGCAACGTCAGCTCCGGCCGCTCGTACAAAAACGTGCCGTTCTTCATCAGCAGCGCCGGCTACGGCCTGTTCGTCCACTCGTCCTATCCTATCGTCTACCGGATGGGCAGCGAATCGGCCATCACCTATTCATTCCACGTGGCCGAGCCATGTCTGGACTATTTCCTGATCTACGGCCCGGCCTACAGCCATATCCTGCACCGCTACGCCGGGCTGACCGGCTTCGCACCGATCCCGCCCAAATGGTCGTTCGGCTTCTGGATGTCGCGCGCGGGCTATCGCACGCAGGCCCAGGTCGAGGAAATCGCAGCCGAACTGCGGGCGCGCGGCTTCCCCTGCGACGTGATCAGCCTGGACCCATGGTGGATGGGCGAGGCACCCTGGTCTACCTATCGCTGGGACAGAGAAGCATTCCCTGCACCGGAAGCGATGATCCAAAAGTTGCGCCGACAGGGCATTCGCACCTGCCTGTGGATCCATCCCTACGTGCCAGCCGGGACTGCTCTCTACGAGGAGGGGCGGGCCAAAGGCTATTTCGTGCGCCGCGGCCCGGCCGCCGGAGACGAGATCAGCCCGGTGATCGAGGCGTTTTCGGGCGAGAAACTGGCGGCCATTGATTTCACCAATCCCGAGGCCGTGGCCTGGTTTCAGGCACAGCTCGACGCGCTGCTCGACATGGGTGTGGCGGTCTTCAAGAGCGATTTCGGCGAGCAAGCGCCCGTGGACGCGATCTATGCAGATGGCCGTGATGGGCTGGCGCTGCACAACCTCTACCCGCTGCTCTACAACCGGGCCGTCTTCGAGACGACTGCGCGGCGCTTCGGCCGTGGGCTGACGTGGGCGCGCTCGGGCTACGCCGGATCGCAGCGCTACCCGGTGCACTGGGGCGGCGACTCGTACAGCAGCCTCGACCAGATGGCCGGCCAGTTGCGCGGGCTGCTCAGCCTCGGCATGTCGGGCGTGCCGTTTTGCAGCCACGACATCGGCGGCTTCGACTTCGCGCCCGGCTATTTCGACCACACCGACGTCGAGAATTTCCTGGAAACCTTCAAAAAAACCGAACGGGATGAGTATCCGAAAGACCCGATCACGTATGTGCGCTGGCTTCAGTTCGGCGCGTTCTCATCACACATGCGCAGCCACGGCAAACAGCCGCATGAGCCGTGGACCTACGGCGCAGAGGCCGAGGCGATCTCCCGGCGCTACCTGATGCTGCGCTATCGGCTGCTGCCCTACATCTATTCCCAGGCTGTGCTCTCCGCGCGCGGCGGCCTGCCCCTCGTCCGGCCCATGGCGCTGATGTTCCAGGACGACCCGACCACACGGCGGCTCGATCTTCAGTATATGTTCGGGGAAGAGATCCTGGTCGCGCCCGTCTTTCGGCCCGATGGCCGCTGCCAGGTCTATCTGCCTGCGGGCGATTGGGTGGATTTCTGGACGCATGCGATCGTGCGCGGCCCCACCTGGCTGGATTTGACCGTCCCGCTCGACGTGCTGCCGCTCTGGGTGCGTGGGGGCGCGGTCATCCCCTGGGGGCCGGCGCAGGATTTTGTGGATCAACGGCCGCTCGATCCCCTGACGCTGGAGATCTACGCGCCGGCTGCAGAGGGGAGCTGCACGATCTACGACGAGGAGCGGCCGGAAATCCGGGTGCATTACCGGCGGTCAGAGACGGCCGGTGCAGAGGCCGGCGCCGGCCTGACCGTGACCATCTCGCCGACGGCCGGAGACGTGATGCTGATCTGTCGCGGCGTCGCGCTGCGTTCGGCGCGCGTGGACGGTGCCGACACCACGCTGACCGCTGCCGGCGCGCTCTGCTTCGATGGACGAGCGGGCAGCGTGGTGCAGCTCACGCTGGGCCAGGAAACGGGGTAGCGTGGCGATACGCCGCGTCCAGCAATTCGATCGTGTGATAGATGGGCAGCGGGTGGCCGGCCGCCTGAAGATGCGTGCGGATCTGCACCAGGCAACCGATGTTGCCTGCGGCCACAGCATCCGCGTCCGTCTTCAGGATGTTGGCAGCTTTGCGCCGGCCGAGCTCGCTCGCGATCTCCGGCTGCTCGATGTTGTATGTGCCGGCCGAGCCGCAGCAGAGTTCGCCCTCTGGGATCTCCAGCAGCGTCAGGTTGGGGATGCTGCGCAGCAGCTTGCGCGGAGGATCGGTCACCTTCTGCGCGTGCGCCAGGTGACAGGCATCGTGGTAAGCGACTTTCAACGGCTGCGGCAGCGGCGGCAGCACCACGATCCCCAGCTGATCGAGGAAGACGGCAATGTCCACGGCCTTATGCGCCAGCTCGGCAGCGGCTTCGGCTTCGGGCAGGCCCACAAAAAGCAGCGGATACTCATGCAGGCCAGAGCCGCAGCCGGCCGCGTTGGTGATGATGGCGTCTATATCGCGCGGGAAGACACGCAGGTTGGCGCGGGCGTGACGCCGGGCCTCCTCTGCCTCGCCCTGATGCATCCCCAGCGCGCCGCAACACTCCTGTCCGGCCGGGATCACCACCTCGACGCCGTTTTTCGCCAGCACACGCAGCGTTGCCCAGTTGAAGTCGGGCGCCAGCGCCTGCTGAACGCACCCCGCCAGCAATGCCACGCGCGCGCGCCGCGGGCCCTCGGCCGGATAGAAGGCCGGCAACGGCCGCGCTTCTGGCATCTTCTCCGGCAGCAACGCCAGCATCCCGCGCAGGTCGGCGGGCACCAACCCCTCCACCGTCTTGCCGATCTTTCCGGCGACGGCCGCCACGCGGAAGCGGTTCGGATAGGGGATCGTCTCGCGCACGAGCGCGCGGCGCACCTGGGCCATGAACGGCCGCTTCCGTTGCCCTTCGGCGTGCGCGCGATACAGCGTCACCAGGTCGCCGTAACGCACCCCTGATGGGCATGCGGTGACGCAGCCCTGGCAGCCCAGACAGCGGTCAATGTACGGCAGCGTCTCTTCGACGGTGAGGCTGCCCTCCAGCGCAGATTTCATCAGCAGGATCCGTCCGCGCGGAGAGTCCATCTCCTGGCCGAGCACCTGATAGGTCGGACAGGCGGGCAGGCAAAAGCCGCAGTGGACGCACGAGGCGATGGCGAACGCCATCGCCTGGCCTTGCGGGCCGAGGGTTTCAACAGGGATGGAATGTTGCATGAGGTCCTCGGACAAATGGGCAAATGAACACAGCAGCGAATGGCCTCAGCGAGTGGGGAAACGGCCGTGCGGGTCGAGGGCCTGTTTCACGCGCCGCTCGAAAGAGGCGCCGGGTTGGACGCCCAGGCGCACCTGGGCCGGCGGCCCGATCAGCACCAGGCCGTTGAGTCCCGTTTGAGTCAGAATGGCATCCAACCGGGCCCGGTCGGCCGTGGCGATCCACGCGACCTGACCGGCGACGCTGTAACGCCGGATGTCCTGGGCCATGAGATGCTGCTCCAGGCCGAGGATTTTCTTCGGCGTCAGCGGCACCTTGACCAGCGACCACCCGGCCGGCACCCAGGTCAGCTCGCGGACAGCACGCCAGAGGGCAGCCTCTTCTGCGCCGCTCACCGTCTCGCCGCCGCCGAGCACGCCGCGCAGTCGCTCGCTGCGGCCGGGCAGCGCGTCGGCCAGGCCGGCCAGTCGCACCCAGAGCGTTGCGCCCGCGGCAGACGGCGCCAGGTCGAGGCTATCCAGGTCGAGGGGCTGCGCCGTCAGCTTGATGATGGCCGCGACGCCGGCCTCCATCGAGGGCAAATCGAGCCGCAAGGTGGCATATGCCTCCGGCAGCGGGAAGACTTTACACGTCAGCTCGACCAGCACGCCGAACTGGCCCAGGCTGCCCACCATAAGCTTCGGCAGGTCGAAGCCGGCCGCGTTCTTCACCACCTTGCCGCCGGCATAAACGAGCCAGCCCGCGGCGTCCACGTAGCGCACGCCCAGGATGAAATCGCGCAGGCCGCCGTAGCGATAGCGACCGGGACCGTTCGCGCCGGCAGCGACCGTGCCGCCCAGCGTCGCGCCGGCCTCGGCCAGCAGCGGGTCGCAGGGCAAATACTGGCCGTTGCGGGCCAGGATCGCCGCGATCTCGGTGAGTGGCGTGCCGGCCAGCGCGGTGAAGGTGAATTCGCCCGGCTGGTATTCGATCATCCCGGACAGGCCGGTCAGCGAGAGGGGAGTAGCGCCATTCGGCGCAGCCGCTAGCGCCGTTTTTGTGCCCGCGCCGCACGGATGGATGTGCGTGTGGTCGCGGACGGCGGCCTGGACATCAGGAATAGAGCCAGGAGCAAGCGGTGTAGCTGACATGGGGTCAATGATCTCCATTCTTCATTCTCTGGAAATCACTCCGGCGACCTCCAGCGGGTGCGGGCCGGCCTGATGGAGCGCCGGCGCTCCCCCGCCTGGGAACATCTTGCCCCGGTTGGCGATTTCCTTCGGATCGCAGGCGCGGCGGAGGCGATGCATCGTCTCGATGTCGTTCTCGCCGAACATCACCGGCAGATAGTCGCGCTTCTCGACGCCGATGCCGTGCTCGCCGGTGATCGAGCCGCCGTAGGCGACGCACAGCCGCAGGATCTCGCCTGCCAGCTGCTCCGCTTTCTGATAGGCACCCGCCTCGCGGCCGTTGTAGAGGATAAGCGGATGAAGATTGCCGTCGCCGGCGTGGAAGACGTTGGCGACACGCATCCCGTAGGCCGCGCTCAGCCGCTCGATCTCGGTCAGTGCCTCGCCCAGCCGGCTGCGCGGGACAACCCCGTCGTTCACCAGGTAGTCGGGGCTGAGCCGGCCCACGGCCGAAAACGCGCTCTTGCGTCCCTTCCAGATGCGCATCCGGTCGGCGTCATCGCGCGCTACACGGATTTCGTACGCGCCCGATGCCTCGATGATCGGCTTTAGCCGCCTGAACTCCTCCTCCACCTGCTGCGCCTCGCCGTCGAGTTCGACGATGAGCAGCGCGGCCGCGTTCGGCGGATAGTTGGCGTTGACCGCCGCCTCGGCCGCTTCGATCGCCAGCCGATCCATGATCTCCAGCGCACCGGGCAACAGGCCCGATGCGACGACGGCTGCCACCGCGTCGCCGGCCTTCGTCAGGCTATCGTAGGCAGCCAAGATCGTGCGATAGCGTTCGGGCTTGGGCAAAAGCCGCAGCGTGATCTCCAGCGCGATGCCGAACAGCCCTTCAGAGCCGACGAACAGGCCGACCAGATCGGGCCCGGCCCCCTCCAGGCTATCGCCGCCGAGCGTGACGACCTCGCCGTCGGCCAGCACCGCCTTGATGCCCAGGACGTGATTGCTGGTCATGCCGTATTTCAGGCAGTGCGCGCCGCCGGAATTGAACGCAATATTGCCGCCGATGGTGCAAACCAGCTGTGAGGATGGGTCGGGCGCGAAATACATGCCGTAGGGGCTGGCTGCTTTGGTCACGTTCAAATTGATCGCGCCGGCCTCCACCACCGCGATCCGCTCTTCGGGGTCGAGCCGGACGATGCGGTTCAGCCGATTGAGAGCGATCAACAGGCCATCCTGGATCGGCAACGATGCGCCGGAGAGGCTGGTGCCGCTGCCGCGCGCCACGAACGGCACGTCGTGCTGATAGCAGATGCGCACCGCAGCGATCACCTCGTCCTGCGTCTCCGGGATCACGACGGCGGCCGGCCGCGTTTTGTACGCGGTCAACGCGTCCGATTCATAGGGCGCCAGTTGCGCCGGCTGCGTGAGCAGTCGCGCTGGCGGATAGATGCGAGCCAGATCGGTGAGCCAGGCGGTGGACATGGATGCTACCTCTCGTTCTCAGAAATCGGACCACAACCTCGGGCAGAGCGCTTCAGATTATACCGCACGCATGGCGATTTGTGCAACGATCACAGGCACCCCTGAGGGGAACGCGGCTTCAGGCGGCATCGGCTGCGCCGTCTACCAGCAGCTCCTGGGCCGCAGCCACATAGCGCCGCGCGGTCTCCGCATCGCCGGCCAACAGATAGCTGGCTGCCAGCCGGGCCCGGCTACGCACGGCGTCGGGAAGGTGAGAGGCGCTGAGCCGGGCGATGGCCGCGCGCAGCAGCTCCTTTTCTCCGCGCGCCTGACTGCCGGCGTCGCGTTCCACTACCAGCCCATCGTCGGTGACGTTGTCGGGGAGGCCGCTCAGCCGGTGCCACATGGCGACCTCGCTGAGCTGCGGCGATGAATTCTCGTTCATGGCCGTTCGCCTGCACGGAGCGCAGCAACGATTGCATTCCCCATCTCGACCGTCGTGGCACGGCCGCCCAGGTCGGGGGTGCGCACGCGGCCGGCCGCCAGCACGTCCCGAATGGCACGCACGATCAGATCGGCCGCGGCCTTCTCGCCCAGAAAATCGAGCATCAGCGCGCCGCTCCAGATCATGGCGATCGGATTGGCGATCCCTCGACCGAAGATATCGGGCGCAGAGCCGTGCACCGGCTCGAACATAGACGGATAGCGCCGTTCGGGGTTGAGGTTGGCGCTGGGCGCCAGGCCCAGCCCGCCCACCACCGCAGCGCCCAGGTCGGTCAAGATGTCGGCGAAGAGATTGGAGGCGACCACCACGTCGAGCGACTCCGGCTTGAGCACGAAGCGAGCGGCCAGCGCATCCACCAGCACTCGCTCGGTGGCCACATCGGGATACCCGACGGCGACTGCGTCGAACACCTCGTCCCACAGCGTCATCGCGAATCGCTGCGCGTTCGACTTGGTAGCGCTCGTCAGCCGTCGCCGCGGCCGGTGCCGTGCCACCTCGAACGCGTAGCGAATCACTCGCTCGACGCCGGCCCGGGTGAATACCGACGTCTCGACGGCCACCTCCAGCGGCAGGCCGCGATGTGCCCGGCCGCCGGCGCCCGCATACTCTCCCTCGGTGTTCTCGCGCACGACTACGAAATCAATGTCGCCGGGCTGTTTGTCCCGCAGCGGCCCCGGCACGCCCAGCAGCAGCACACTCGGACGCAAATTGGCATACTGGTCGAAGCCCTGGCAGATCGGCAACCGCAGGCCCCACAGCGACACGTGATCGGGCACGTTGGGCCAGCCGACCGCGCCGAAGTAGAGCGCGTCGAAGTCGGCGAGGATATTCAGGCCATCCGCCGGCATCATCGCTCCATGAGCCAGGTAATGCTCGCAGCCCCACGGGAACGTTTCACACTCCAGCCGGAAGCCGCCCGCGATCTCGGCTGCGGCATGCAGCGCCTTCAGCCCCTCCGGCATGACTTCCTGCCCGATCCCATCGCCCGGAATGACGGCAATCCGATAATTACGCATGATCACCTCGTCAGCCAAACTGGTGGCGCGTGGCCGCGCCGGTCCTGGGGGAATGCTACCCGATCCGGGCCAGCTTTGTCAACCGCGCTTGTGTGCGATTTGACAAGTTCGTGAAAGTTGTTATAATGATACCAGATCGGTATCAATCAATTCGACCCACTCGCCCATACGCCTGTGCTCACCATCAGTCGCGAGACAGACTACGCTGCACGCGTGATCCTGCATCTGGCGCTCCAGCCGACAGGGAGCCGCTCCACCGCGCGCCAGATCGCCGAGCTTCGCATCATCCCACGCGCGCTGGTGCGGCGGATCGTCACCCGGCTGGCGACGGCCGGCCTGATCACGACCGCGCGCGGCGGCGACGGCGGCATTACCCTGGCCCGCCCGCCGACAGAAATCACTTTGCTGGAGGTCGTAGAGGCGCTGGAAGGCCCTGTGGCGCTCAACATCTGCACGGTGGAGCCCAATATCTGCCCGCTGATGCCGGCATGTACAGTGCACGAAGCCTGGGTGGACATACGCGACACCCTGCGGGCGAACCTGGCCCGCATCACCTTTGCGGCCCTGGCCCAGAAAGGAGGTGCCTCCTCGCCGGACACAACTGCGCGTTGAGGCGTGAAACGTCATTTGTTGATTTGCCGATTTGTCTCTTTCTAGCCGTTTTCTTGTCTACTCGCACCTTGTCTACTCACCCACGGAGGCTGACCTATGGATTCACTGCTCATCGCACGGTGGCAGTTTGCCATCACTACGACCTATCACTTCTTCTTCGTGCCCCTGACCCTGGGACTGTCGCTGCTGGTTGCCATCATGCAAACGCTGTGGATGCGCACCGGCGACGAGACGTACAAGCGGATGACCAAATTCTGGGGCAAGCTCTTTCTCATCAATTTCGCCATGGGTGTCGTGACCGGCATCGTCCAGGAGTTCCAGTTCGGCATGAACTGGTCGGAGTATTCCCGCTTCGTGGGCGACGTCTTCGGTGCGCCGCTGGCGATCGAGGCGCTGCTGGCCTTCTTCATGGAGTCCACCTTCATCGGCATGTGGTTTTTCGGCTGGGATCGACTCCCGAAACGCATACATCTGGCGGCGATCTGGTTGGTTGCGCTCGGCTCAAATCTGTCGGCGCTGTGGATCCTGATCGCGAATTCGTTCATGCAGGAACCGGTGGGCTTCGTCTTGCGCAATGGCCGCGCTGAGATGGTGGACTTCGGCGCGTTGCTCACCAATCCGCACGTTTGGGTGCAGTGGCCGCATGTCTTCTTCTCGGGCCTGGCGACCGCCGGCTTCTTCATCCTGGGCATCGTGGCGTGGCGTTTGCTGCGCAAAGAGCGGGACATGGCGTTTGCGCGCCGCTCTTTTCAGGTGGGCGCGACGGCCGCGCTGATCGGCGCGGTGATGGTGGGGCTGGTCGGGCACAGCCAGGCACAGCACATGGTGCAGGCGCAGCCGATGAAGATGGCCGCGGCCGAGGCGCTGTGGAACACCGAACAACCGGCCTCGCTGTCGCTCTTCACCATCGGCGATATGGTCAACCGACGTGATGTGTTTGCTATCCGCCTGCCCGCGGTGCTGAGCATCCTGTCGTGCAACCAGACCTCGTGCGCGGTGCAGGGGATCAACGAATTGCAGGCAGCCTACGAAAAGCAGTACGGGCCGGGGAATTACGTGCCGTTCGTCGTCCTGATCTACTGGTCGTTCCGGGCGATGGTGGGTGCGGGGGTGCTGATGGTGGCGCTGGCGGCCTGGGCGCTCTATCGCGCCATGCGCGACCGGATCACGATGCCGTCGCCGCTGCTGCGCATCCTGCCGCTGGCGCTTTTCCTGCCTTACATCGCCAACACCGCCGGCTGGATCATGACCGAAATGGGCCGACAGCCGTGGATTGTCTTCGGCGTGCTCAAGACCCAGGACGCAGTGTCGCCCAACGTGCCCGCCGGCATGGTGTTGACAACCGCTATTCTCTTCACGCTGCTCTATGGCGTGCTCATGGCGGCCGATGTGTACCTGCTGGCGAAATACGCCAAAGCCGACCCGGCAGACGTAGCGGCCGATCTGGTGCCGTCGTGGGCGGGCGGCGTGGCGCAGGAGGCGTGAAATGCCAAACGTCAGACCGTCAAACATGAAACGTGTTCTGTCGTTTCGTCGTTTTGCCGATTTGCTGATTCCCGCGGAGGCAACTCATGGAACTTAATACCCTCTGGTTCATTCTGATCGGCGTGCTTTTCACCGGTTTCTTTGTCCTCGAAGGCTTCGACTACGGGGTCGGCATCTTGCTGCGGATCATCGGGAAGAAGGATGAGGAGCGCCGCCTCATCATCAACACCATCGGGCCGGTGTGGGATGCGAACGAGGTGTGGCTGTTGACTGCCGGCGGCGCGATGTTCGCGGCCTTCCCGAACTGGTACGCCACGTTGTTCAGCGGCTTCTATCTGGCGCTCTTCCTGATGCTGGCCGCGCTGATCGTGCGCGGGGTGGCCTTCGAGTTCCGCTCAAAGGATGCCGATCCGCGCTGGCGCAACCTTTGGGATTGGGCCATCGCTATCGGCAGCTTTGTGCCGGCATTGCTGTGGGGCGTAGCGATGAGCAACATCGTCCGCGGCGTGCCGATTGACGCGAAAATGCAGTACGTCGGCGGCTTCTTCAACCTGCTGAATCCCTATGCATTGCTGGGCGGGGTGGCCGGGCTGGGCGTCTTCACGTTGCACGGCGCCATCTTCCTCTCGCTGCGCACCGACGGCGAGATCCGCCAGCGAGCCGAGGCGCTGGCAAATCGCCTGTGGCCGGTCGTCCTGGTTGTGGGCGCGGCGACCGTGATTGCCTCGTATTTCGCGACCGATATCTTCCAGCGACTGGGCGTCAACCCGGGTATCAGCGCGCTGGGCGCGGGCGCGGCCTTCCTCGTGGGCGGCTGGTTCTTGCGCCAGGGCCGCTTCGGCTGGGCCTTCGCCATGACCACGCTGACCATCGCGCTGACGGTGGTGACCACCTTCCGCGGCCTCTATCCGCGCGTGATGGTTTCCAGCCTGAACCCTGACTGGAGCCTGACGGTGACGAACGCGTCGTCGTCTCCGTACACGCTGCAGGTGATGAGCATCGTGGCACTGATCTTCGTGCCCATTGTGTTGCTCTATCAGGGATGGAATTATTGGGTCTTCCGCGCCCGACTCAGCGGGAAGAGTGCGCTGAAGTACTGAGCAGTGTCTCAGCGACGGGCCAGGCACTTTCCGAAGTGCCTGGCCCGTGAACATGTGAACACCCTCAACTCATGCCTCGTTTTTTCGACCGCCGTCTCCTGCGCCAGGCCAGCTCGGAGCGCCTGCTCCTGGCCCTGACGGTCGGCCTGGGTGCGCTGGCAGGGCTGGCAACGGTAGGGCAGGCCGCCGCGCTGAGCCGAGCGGTCGCCGGCGCGTTTCTGGGCGGCCTCGACCTGGCCGGTGTCTGGCCCGCGCTTCAGGCGTTGATCGCCTTCACAGCGCTGCGCGCGGCGGCGGTCTGGACGGCAGAGGTCACGGCCAGTCAGACGGCAACGCGCATTAAGACCGCGCTGCGCGAGCGACTGCTGGCGCACATCCTGGCTCTCGGTCCGGCCTACACCCGGGGCGAGCGCGCCGGCGAGCTGGTCAACACCGCATCCGAAGGGATCGAGGCGCTCGACGCTTATTTCGGCCAGTATTTGCCCCAGGTCGCGCTGGCCGCGCTCGTCCCGTTGATCTTTCTGGCGCTCGTCTTTCCCGTGGATCCGCTCTCGGGGCTGGTGCTGCTCCTCACCGCGCCCCTCATTCCGGTCTTCATGATCCTGATCGGTGGCCTGGCCGACGCGCTGACCCGACGTCAATGGGCCGAGCTGAGCCGGATGAGCGCGCACTTCCTCGATGTGCTTCAGGGGCTGACCACGCTCAAGTTGTTCAACCGCAGCCGCGAGCAGGTCGCCGTGATCCGACAGATCACGGATCGGCATCGCGATGCCACGCTCCAGGTGCTGCGCGTGGCGTTCCTCTCCGCGCTGGTGCTGGAGATGGTGGGCACGCTCAGCACGGCTATCGTTGCGGTCGAGATCGGTCTGCGGCTCCTGTACGGTCTGCTGGCGTTTGAGCAGGCGTTTTTCGTGCTGATCCTGGCGCCGGAATTTTATCTGCCGTTGCGCCTGCTGGGGACGCGCTTTCACGCCGGTATTGCAGGGGTCATGGCGGCGCGGCGCATCTTCGAGGTGTTGGAGACGGGAAGCGAGAGAGTGGGAGCCGGGGACCGGGAACGAGGGGCTGGGTGTCGGACCGAATCTTTCATCACAGAGTCGCCGGCTTCCAGGTTTCGGGTCTGTTTCGAGAATGTGAGCTACACCTATCCCGATCGCGAACGGCCGGCACTGGACGGCGTCTCGCTGGAGATCGGGCCCGGCGAAAAGGTGGCGTTGGTCGGGCCAACCGGTGCGGGCAAGAGCACCATCGCGCATCTGCTCCTCGGCTTCATTCAGCCCACCTCCGGTGTGCTCACATTCGATGGCAGGCCATCCGATGCGTTCACAGCTCCGCTGCGGCCGACGATCGCCTGGGTGCCACAGCTGCCGCACCTGTTCGATGCGTCAGTGGCCGACAACATTCGGCTCGGCCGGCCCGATGCCACGTTGGATGAGGTGATCGCAGCGGCGAGGGCCGCGCACGCCGATGCGTTCATCCGCGACCTGCCGCAGGGCTACGCTACGCGCCTCGGTGAGCGCGGCAACCGGCTCAGCGCGGGCCAGGCGCAACGCATCGCGCTGGCGCGCGCGTTTCTGCTCGCCGCACCGCTGGTGATTTTGGACGAGCCTACGGCCCATCTCGATCCCCAGACCGAGGCCGACGTGCAGGCCGCGGTCGAACGGCTGCTCCGCGGCCGCAGCGCGCTGATCATCGCCCATCGCCTGCATACCATTCGCGCGGCCGATCGCATCGTGATGCTGGAGGCCGGCCGCGTCATCGAGACCGGCACCCATGAGGAACTGCTCGGTCGGCGGGGTGCCTACTGGCGGCTGCTCATGGCTGCGTCGGGCGAGATCGAGGACCATGCCGGGGAGGACCGGGAGAGCTGGCCCCGGGCGCAGCACGAACTCGATCAGCAGGTCCGATCGGCGTCTCCGGCGATCACAGATCGGCCCGCACACCTGACATCTGAGGTTTCACGTGCGACGCTTCGCTTCTTTCGCCTCACATCTCCGATCGTTCGCCTTTTTTCTTTTCTAAGGCCCTTCTGGCCCAGGATTGCGCTTGCTGTTTTGCTCGGCTTCCTCACGATTGCCAGCAGCATTGGCTTGTTGGCGACCTCAGCCTGGATCATCGCTATGGCTGCGCTTCAGCCATCGGTCGCCGTGCTCCAGGTGGCTATCGTCGGCGTGCGATTCTTCGGTATCGCCCGCGGCCTCGCGCGCTACGGTGAGCGGCTGGTGTCGCACCAGGTCACGTTTCGCGTGCTGGCGCAGATCCGCACCTGGTTCTATGCCGCCATTGAGCCGCTGGCGCCGGCGCGGCTGGCCGGACAGCACAGCGGTGATCTGCTCAGCCGGATTGTGGCCGATACCGCCAGCCTGGAGCATTTTTTCGTGCGAGCTGTCGCGCCGCCACTCGTGGCTCTGCTCGTGCTGGCATTGATCGCGGTCATCCTGGGCAGTTATCATCTCAGCCTGGTCTGGCCAGCGCTGGGCTTTCTGCTTCTGACCGGCGTGGTCGCGCCCGTGGCGATACTGCTTGCGGCACGTGCGCCCGGCCGACGTCTGGCCGAGCAGCGCGCCGGCCTGAACGCGCTGTTCGTGGACGGCGTGCAGGGCACGGCCGATGTGGTCGCCTTCGGGGCCGGCGATCGGATGGTCGCTGCGGCGTGGCGTCTCAGTGCAGCGTTGGGACGCACGCAGGTGCGCCTGGCCGGGCTCTCGGGCCTGAGCACGGCGTTCAGCCTGAGCTGTACCTGGCTGGCGGTGGTCGCCGTCCTGGTCGTTGCGATCCCGCTGGTGACTGCCGGTCGCCTGGATGGGGTGAGTCTGGCAGTGCTGGCCCTGGCGACGAGTGCCAGTTTCGAGGCGGTGTCGCCATTGCCGCTGGCCGCGCAGCATCTGGCGAGCAGTCTGGCCGCAGCGCGACGGCTCTTTGCGCTGACCGATGGCGGGGGAGAGTCGGCCCAAACGGGCCGGCCGGCAACCGGCCAGAAGATGCAGGGGGCTGAAGCCGATCAGGTCGAAGGCCGATCGGTGCGAGAGAATTGGCAAACGCACAGTGCGCTTGCATTCGAAGGGGTCACTCTGCGCTATGCAGCCGACGAGCCGCCCGCGCTTGCCGATGTCACCTTCGCTGTGCCGGTCGGCAGTACGGTCGCGGTGGTCGGGCCAAGCGGAGCAGGCAAGAGTTCGCTCATTAATGCGCTGCTCTGTTTCTGGGATCACGAAGCAGGGCAGATCAGGCTGTTTGGCCGCAATGTGCGCGATCTGGACGAGACGGATGTACGGGCGCAGGTCGGTGTGGTGGCGCATGATCCACATTTGTTTACTCTGACCGTGGCAGACAATATCCGGTTGGCTCGACCTGCTGCGACGCAGGGAGAGGTTGAAGCGGCGGCGCGCGTGGCCGGCGCGCATGATTTCGTCGTCAGGCTGCCGCGGGGTTACGATACGTGGCTGGGCGAGGGAGGCACAAAGTTGAGCGGCGGCGAGCGTCAGAAGATCGCGCTCGCGCGCGTGGTGCTGAAGGATGCGCCGTTGCTGATTTTGGACGAGCCAACTGCGCATTTGGATGCTGAGGCCGAGCGCCAGGTGAGCGAGGCGCTGATGCGCGCGATGCATGGTCGCACGACGTTGCTGGTCACGCACCGCCTGCAGCTGGCCCGGTCAGCTGATCGGGTCGTGGTGCTGGTCGGCGGTCGGGTGGTGGATGTGGGGCGACACGAGGAGTTGTTGGCACGGTGCGCGGTGTATCGGATGCTGAGCGGTGTGTGAAGGTTGCTCGACACGGAGGACACAGATGCCACGGAGCCACGCCCGAGAATCCGTGGCCTCCGTGATTGTCCGTGTCGAGCGCACGGCCCACCCCTCGCTTCTGCCGGTCGGGGGGCGGAGGTCGCCCGACACGGAGGGCACGGATGCCACGGAGCCACGCCCGAGAATCCGTGGCATCCGTGATTGTCCGTGTCGGGCGCGGAGATCAACCGCCTCCGATCGCCGGGTATAACTCTACCCGATCCCCGTCTTCCACCATCACCGCCTCGAGCTGGGCCAAACGTCCATTTATGACAACAATGGCTACCTCGCCCGGCGGCACATGCAACTGCTGAAGCAGCGCACTCAGCAGCACGGGCGCGGCCAGAGGGACCTCCAGCCACGCCCGTTTGCGGGGATCGTACCAGTTTAGATGACCGCCGAGATGGAGACGCATCACACCATCAAATCAGCCGCCCAGCCGATATTCAAGGCTTCAAGACGCTCGCGGGTAGGCCTGGCGGTCTCGGGATCCCAGCCTTTCACCCGATACAGAGCGGTCAACGCGGTCTCGAACTCCTCGCGCGACATGCCCACGCCGGCCAGCGCGCCACTCTCCAGCGGCTGGAACAGACGGTCGGGCAACGTGTCATCTTGTCGCGAAAAGCCTTCCCGCACATTGAACACACGCGCCAGATTGGTCGCCCGCTCGCCGATCCGCAACAGCTCCTCTTTATCGAAGTCCCAGCCCGAAGCCGCACGCACCGCCTCGACCACCTCGTCCACCTGAATCAACGAACGCGGGGCCGGACCGAAATAACAAAAACCGACCACCTTGCCGAAACTGCTCCAGTTCTCCAGCCGGGCATAGGCTTCAGCTTTGCGCGGGCTGAGCTCGCGTGGAGGCAACGGTTCGGTGATCCCCAGCTCGGCGGCGGCCTTGAAAGTGATCGAAGCGGGATTGGCATACATCGGATCGTGGTAGGCCACGAGATGGTCGGCGCCGCCCTCATTGACTGCGTAGCCCAGCCCGACGCCCACCTTGCCGCGCGGCTCATGCATGGGCAGCTCCTGGCCCTTGACATGCATGGCGAAATAGCGCGCATCTCCGCCGATCACCTCGGCCGCCCGGAGTGAGCCTTCGGCCAGCAGGTCGCCGATGCCCCGGCGATGCGCGATCCAGTCCACGATCTGCAACATCGCCTCCGCGTTGCCGAAACGCCACTCCGCGCCATTGGTCTGCTCAGGCGTGATCAGCCCGTGCTCGAAGCACTCCATGGCGAACGCGACGACTGCGCTCGTCGAAATCGAGTCGAGCGTGTAGCGGCCGCACAACTCGTTGGCTTTGGCAATCGCCTGCAGATCGTCAATGCCGCAGTTCGGGCCGAACCCGCCGATCGTCTCGTACTCCGGGCCGCCGTAGGCATCGCTCACCTGGTAGCGATCATCCACCTTCACCTCGCGCTTGCAGCGGATCGCGCACGCATAGCAGCTGCGCCGGGCCGAAAGCAGCTCCTTCTCGTACACCTCCCACTTGATGTTATCCACTCTCTCGAAAGCGCCCTGGCGAAAATTGCGCGTTGGCAGGATGCCGCCCGCGTTCAGGCCACTCACCAGGCCGGGCGTTCCTTTTTCCTGCAGGTCCCAGCTCTGCGGATGTTCCTTCACGCGTTTAGCGATCCTTCGGCCGATCTCGGCCACCGCCTGTGGATCATGGGCATAGTCACTGTACTTGCCCGTGCCGCGCACCGCAATGCCCTTCAGGTTCTTCGATCCCATCACTGCGCCCATGCCGCTGCGGCCGTTGAAATGGCGCAGGTCGTTGATGAGCGCGGCGAAGCGCACCTTGTTCTCGCCGCCGATACCAATCTGCAACACGCGCGTCAACCGATCGCCCATCTCCTCGCGCATCGCGGCCTGGGCCTGTTCCGGTTCCAGGCCCCACAGATGTCGCGCATCGCGGATCTCGACCTGGTCGTTCTTGATGGCGAGATAGACCGGATGCGCGGCGCGACCGGTCAAAATGATCCCCTCCCAGCCGGCCAGCTTGAGTTCTGGCCCCCAAAAACCGCCCGCCTCCGATTCACCGTACGCGCCGGTCAGGGGCGAGCGGGCTGCCGCGGTGAAACGCGTCGCGGTCGAGATCGGCGCGCCCGTGATCAGACCGTTCACCAGCACCAGCACGTTCTCCGGGCCGAGCGGATCCACATGGGGCGCGATCTCGCGCAGCAGCAGATAGGCGGCCAGCGCCTTGCCGCCGGGGTAAACACGATAAAAAGCCTCGTCGAAGCGTTCCACACTCGTCACACCGCGGGTCAAATCAACCCGCAAGAGCTTCCCTGTGCTTCCGTAACCCATGTCGGCCAAACCCTCCCTGTGATGTTGCGACGTAGTCTACAGTATTTTGACGAAAACGCCAACCGGATCAACCGCCGACATGCAGATCGGCGGCAAAACGCAGCAGGTTGAACACCCACAGCACCACAAACCCAAACGCAGCGACCAGATGCCAGGTCGCGTGATACGCCAGGATGCCAAAATCCACCTGGCGATTGGATGCGGTTGCCAGCAGCAGGCCCAAAACAAAAACAGCCGTGAGCAAATGCAACGTCGGCCGGGCAGATGCCGGAATGCGCTCGCGGCGGAAGTAGAAGAGGGCTACCACCAGGAAGGCATCGGTGATCAAAACGAGCTCGTTCAGGTGAAAGCCACCGAACGCGCCAAAGGAGAGCACATCCTGCCGTGCAATAGCCGGCCCAACGATCAGCTTCCAGGCTGTGACGCCCAAATTGACCAGCGCCGAGCCTCCGCCGATGATCCAGGCGGTACGCCACGCGTAGTAATCGCCCAAGATGGCGATTTGCAGGAGCCAGGCGAGCAGCAGGTTCGTCCCCCCGTCAAACACACCGGCGATGAAGGTCTCACCGTAGCCATGATACCACACAGTGGCAACTCCGGTGACGACGAGCCCCACATAGACCGCCAGCCAGTGCCGTGGCTGCGGCCGCGTGACTGCGGTCAACGCCAGGCAAAGCAAGCCGGACATCACCGTCGCAAACGCCGTTACCGTGTTCGCCAGCGCCCAGGGAGGCAACGGATCGGCATTCATCTGATTCCTCCACGCGACAAGCCGCGAAAATGCAGCAGCTCACTCCGCCAACAGGCGCTCGATGCCGGGCAGGCGCAGGCTCGTGCGCCTCGTCAGGAGCTGATAGACGTTGCGCAGCACGGGGAACTGGCGGCGCATCATCGCGACAGCCTCCGGCCTCATGCCGAGGGCCTCGGGTCCGGCCGTCAGTGAAACAGCAACACTGAACAGCCGTTTGCCGCATGCGGCTGCCTCGAACCAATCCAGTTCCTCCGGAGCCGCCCCGGCCAGGCGTGTATAGCCGGCCAGGATACGCTCGCGCCACGACCAGCCCTCGGCCGCGCCGACCAGCACCAGCGTCCAGGCGAGATCGAAGCGTGGATCAGAGAGCTCGATCTGCGTCCAGTCAATCACGGTTGCTGATCCGTCGGCTGCCAGGAGCACATTGGCCGGATGAAAATCCCAGTGAACGGGTGCAGGTCGGCGACACGGCACGCGATCGCGCCGCGCGGCGAGCCAATCAAGCAGCACATCGGCGTCGGCCAGGCTGAAGCGCGCCGTCGTTGCGCGCACCAACGCCAGCCAGCCATCCACGAACGCATAGGGGTTGTCGGGATAAGACGCGTGGCCGGGCGGCTCTGCAACAGCGAAGGGCCGCCAATCCAGCCGGTGCAACCGAACGAAAAGCGCGCAAAACAGATCCAAGAGCCGGCTCTGACGCGGCTCGGCCGACCGGAACAGGTGCGGCCAGAGGCTCTCCCCCGCGACCCGTTCCATGATGACGAACGGCTTGCCGAAAGGTGAGGCGTCGCGCTCCAACGCCAGCACGCGCGGCACAGGATAGCCCGCCGCGTGGAGCCGCTGCATCCCGTGAAATTCGCGGCCGGATTTGGTACAGGCATCCGCGCCGGGGTAGATGCGCAGGACGAGCGCCTGACGGCGTCGCGCCGCGGCCGGCCCCCATTCCAGATCGAAGGCGTAGACATCACTCTCCCAGCCAACGCTGATGCTGACCAGATCGTGCACGACCGCGTCCGGCCGGTCGGGGAACGCGCGACCGATATAGCCCTGTAGCGCAGCGCGCATAGCGGCATTGGTCATAGCGGCGCTGCGCGCATCGCATCCAACTGGCGCAATGCATCAGCCGGCAACGGACCGCGCGCCGCGCTGGCCGCTGCCGGCTCCAACTGCTGCCGGTCGGAGATGCCCACCAGCGCGGTCGAGATGGTCGGCGCGCTCAGGGCGAAGCGCAGTGCAGCCTCGACCAGGCTGCCGGCATAGCCGGCACGCACGAGAAAGTCGAAACGTCGGGCATAGGCGACATCGGCAGCGTAATCGCGGCCAGAGGCGATCGGCTCTACCGCGGCCAGCGCGTTCGGGTGGCGCTCGGCAAGGCCGCTGAGCGCGCCGCCGGCCAGCACGCGGATGGCGATCACACCCATGCCGCGATCGGTCGCCCGTTCCATCAGCCGCTCATAATCCTGGAAAGGAAAGTCGGGGCCGACTGCCTGGCCAGCGGACGGGTTGATGAGATTGTAGCAGCACTGGATCGTCTGGGCCGGGATTGCAGCGACCGCCCGCTGCAGGGCCGCGGTCTCACCCAGGCCATTGATGCCCCAGAAGCGCGCTTTGCCCTGGGCGCACAACTTCTCGAACGCCTCGCCGGCCCGCAGCGCGTCCTCGACGCTGACCCAACGCCGCTCCGGCCGACGGCGGTCGGCGAGGGGATTGTGCAACTGGATCAGGTCTACCATCTCGCGGCGCAGCCGACGCAGGCTGGCCTCGACCGAGGCGATCACGGCGGTTGCAATCGGCTCGTCGTCCGTCGCAGCAAGCTGGACTTTCGTGCCGACCAGCACATCGGCCTTCAATTCGGCCAGCACGCGGCCCAGGTTCGTCTCAGAGAGGCCGTTGCCGTAGATGGCCGCGGTGTCGAAGTAGTTGATGCCCAGCTCGATGGCGCGAGCAACCGTCGCCGTCATCTCGCGAGGCTCGCCCTTCACCAGCAGCCCGCCGACCGCGCCGCAGCCGAAGCCGAGAACAGAGACGCGCAGGCCCGTACGGCCCAGAAGACGATATTCCATGCCTCCCCCGTTCAATCGAAGAAGTCTTCATCTCCAGGCTGGAGATAGGGTCGGGCTTTCTCCGGGTTGAGCTCCACGCCCAGTCCGGGCCGATCCCACACCTCGATGTGGCTGTCTACGACGATCGGATTTGGCAGGCTCTCGACGATATCGTACCACCATTCAGGCCGGCCGGTCGGATACTCGAAGGCAATGTAGTTGTGGGGCAGCGTTGCGCAGACCTGCACCAGGGCGGCCAAGCCGATCAAGCCGTCGGCGATGCCATGTGGCGCGATGAGGATGCCGTGCAGGTCGGCGTATTCGGCGATCCATTTCAGCTCGGCCAGGCCGCCGACGTCGGCCGGGTCGGGTCCGATGATGCGCACGGCCTGCTTTTCGATCAGATCCACAAAGTTGTGACGGAGATAGATCTGCTCGCCGGTATGAATAGGGGTCGCGGTGGCGCGTGTGACTTCGCTGTAGAGCTGGGCCAGCACGTAGGGGGTGTAGTCCCCGGTGATGAGGTCTTCCAGCCACATCACGTTCAGCGGTTCCAGCGCCCTCGCCAGACGGATGGCATCGGGCACGGTCCAGCCTGGCCCGCAGTCGAGAGCCAGGCCTACCTCGTCGCCGAGCACGGCCTTCATCGCTTCGACGCAGGCGATCACGTGCTTCAGCCCGCGCTCGGTGAGGGGACCGCGGTTGGGGTAGAACTGGCCCTCACGCACGTCGCTGTAGGTGAAGTCAGGCAGGCGGAGCGGCATCGGACTATGGAAGCCGATCCCCTGTTTGATGATTGAGAACTTTTCAGGCGAGGCCTTCATCAGGGCCATGTTCGCCGCGAAATCGTCGGGGGTGTAGCCGGTCATGGGGAAGCGCACCGCGCCATTGTAGACGCGCACCCGGTCGCGCACCTTGCCGCCGAGCAGCTTGTAGACCGGCAATCCGGACGCCTTGCCGGCAATGTCCCAAAGGGCCATTTCGATGGCGCTCACAGCTGCGCCCCAGGGTTTGAAGCTGCCGAGCCGACGGATTTTCAGCATCACCCGCTCGACGTTGGTCGGGTCTTCGCCCACGATGAACGGTTTATAGAACAGCACGTGCGGCTTGAGGTAGGGCTTGGGCCATTCGGCCTGGCCCCAGCCGACGATTCCCTCGTCGGTGACGATGCGCACAACCGGATGCTGGCCAATGATCGCACATTTGAGGTCCGTGATCTGCATGGTTGGTCTCCGTTGGATTGGGGTGTGGGTTGTGAGGTGAAACGTGAAATGTCAGGCACCATACACCATACGTCATGCGTCAAATGGCAGATCGATGACGCCGGACGTTCTATGCCTCTCGCTGGCTGTCTTTTTCCCGCGCGACCAGGATGATGATTTGCGCGGCGACTTCGGGATTTACGGCGCCAGTGTTGATTGTCAGATGGTAGTAGCGAGGGTCTTTCCACTCGGCGTTCGGGTACATGTGACGGATCGCCTGGCGTTTTTCTTCGTCGGAGGCGGCGATGCGGCGACGGGCTTCGGCCTCGGCGATGTTGTAGCGTTGCATGAGCCGACGGACGCGCACCTCGATCGGCGCGTAGAGATGCACATGCAGCGCAGTAGGCCAGTCGCGCAATGCCATCTGTCCGCCGCGGCCGACGATGACCACGTTTCCCTCGGCCGCGACCTGTTCCATGGTCTGGCGCACGATGCGAATGTAGGTCTGGTCGTCTACGGCGCGCTTGCTGTCGAACGCGGTGGGCTGCTTGCTGTAGAGGCTGAGCATGTCGGAGCTGACCAGCCGGGCGCGCGTGGCAAAGCTGCGTTCCATCGCCAGGACTGCTTCGACATCTACACCGGCCTGCCGCGCGATCTCGGACAGCAGCGCTTTGTCCACGCGGCGATAGCCGAGCTCCTGGCATACCAGATCAGCGATGCGATCTCCTTCGCTGCCCAGTTCGCGCGAGATGGTGATCACAGCCATATGTCCCCCCTCGATCTGCCCGGCGACGCTCACACGCCAGCCCGCAGATCGGTGATCGTCCGTGAGTCCACTGTGAAGCTAAGGAAATCCACCGTGGTGCCTGGGCCGGTCGGGCATTGCGCCACCAGCCCGACCTGGATCGTGGGAGGCACGACCAATCGGAACAGGCGCACCATCTGCCAGCCTTTGCCGTCCAACGCGTAGTGCATGCCGAAGACATCGCCAGCACGGAAAAGCTGCAGCCACACATCCGGCGCGACCAAGTTGACGCCGTTGGCGTCATCGGAGTATTCATTGGTGACGACGCTGACGATGGCACGGGTGCCGAAATCAGTCGCCTCGTAGCAAAGTTTGGCCCAGTGCAGAGCGTCGTGTCGCGCCATGAGTGCAGCGGCATCGTAGTGAGAAGCGTGGACAGGGCGCACATGGGCCTGTGCGACGAAGTCACCCATGACTTCGAGCCATAGATAGGGGGCGTTGTCTGGCGTTTGCGTCCCATCGGGAGACCGGAAGTAGTCCGTCTTGGGGCCGACCTGCACGCGCAGGCCGCGACCGGACAGCGGCTCCCAGCGCAGCGGCGGATGGGTCCAGCGCAGCGGGCTGGAGGACAGAGTCTGCGGCGTGAGGGCATCCAGCAGGTTCATGGGAATTCCTCCTCGGCATGGCGATTGGAGATTCAAGAGGAAGTATAACACAGCAAGCGAATTCGAGAAAAGTTCCGCCGGGGCGAGCAGAAACGAAAGGTTGGCCATGCGCCCGACACGGACCATCACGAATGCCACGGATCAACGGGCACGCCTCCGTGGCCTCCGTGCCCTCCGTGTCGAGCGACCTCCGCCACACACCAATCAGAGACCACCCTCCCTCACAATCCTCACACCGAACGGCGGAATCTCCACACTATCGCCGACCGCTGCGGCCGCCAACAGGTCAAACCCCGGCCTCGCCAGCGCAACCTTGACCGCCGCATCGCTATGGTTTAGATAAAACGCGTATCGCGTTCCACCCCTACTGCGATAACTCACCTCGACGCACTCCGGCAAGTCGGACAGCACCGCAACGCCAGCTCCCGGCAGCACACCATAACGCAGAAAACCGATCAGACCGGCTGGCTCCATAACCGTCCCGACATAAAAACAACAGCCCTTGCCGTAGGCATGGCGCACCACTGCCGGCTTCCCTGCATAATAACGACCCTCATAACGATGCGACACCTCCGCGTCCCCCTCCGGCACCAGCACATCGGCCAGGCCATACGCGCGGTAAAGATGATTGGCCGGACAGCGCACCCGCATCTCCAGGCCGGGGATCTGTGAGAACGCATCGTACTCCTCGACATAGCAACCCGCGACCTCGCGCAGAGGGCCAGGCAGCAGCGCGTCCACGATGGCGCCCTCCGACTCCTTCACCCCACTGCGCGGCCCGAGAATCAACGTGCCGCCCGCGCGGACAAACGCCGCCAGCCGCTCGGCGGTCGCCGGCGGACACACATGGACGCTCGGCGCAATGAGCACCTTGTAGCGCGTCAGATCGGCGTCAATGCTCACCGCATCCGCCACAACCCCCAGCCGCGCCAGTGCAGCATCCCACCCGTTCGCCATCGCCCGATAATCGAAGCCATCGCCGGTATTTGGCTGCGTCTCCAGCGCCCACAGGCTATCGTAGTCATAGAGAATGCCCACCTCGGCCGCCACCTCGCTGCCGTCCAGCTCGGTCGAAAGCGCCCGGAACTCCGCGCCAAGCTGCTTCACCTCCTCGTACCGGCGCTGCGGGATGCCGTGATGATAAAGAATGCCGTGCCAGTACTGCTCGCGACCCCACCGACACGAACGCCAGCGGAAGAAACTGATCATGTCTGCGCCGCGCGCGACCGCCTGATAGGCCCACAGCCGCATCTGACCCGGTGGCGGCGTAGCGGCATAACTGCCCCAGCCGCCTGGCCCCGATGCCTGCTCCATCACCCACACGGGCTTCTGCTTCAGCCCGCGCATCAAATCGTGCGCCAGGGGTGCCGGTGGCCGGTTCGTGTTATTGGCGAGAAACGGATAATTATCCCACGAAACGATATCCAGGTCGGTGGCCAACTTGAAATAGTCAATCTGATGGAAAAGCCCCATCAAATTGTGCGTGATCGGCCGGCCAGGCGAATGACGGCGAATGATCTCCACCTGCTCGCGATTCATCTCGACCTGCACATCGGACGAAAAACGATAAAAATCAAGCACCAGACCTGGATTCTGCCCGTCGTTGGCCGTCCGATCGGCGGTGTCCATTGGCGGCCAGATCTGATCGAAATCGTCATACTCATGACTCCAGAACACCGTACCCCAGGCCGCGTTCAGCGCCGCGATGTCATTGTTGAAGCGCCGGCGCAGCCACGAGCGAAATGCCCGCCCACAATTCGGGCAATGACAGCGCGCAGTGCCGTGACAACCGAACTCGTTATCGGTCTGCCAGGCGACCACGTGCGGATTCTGGCCCAGCGCGGCCGTCATCTTCTCGACGATGCGCCGCGCATAGGCACGATAGCCGGGATGATTCTTGCACGCATCCTGCCGCTGACCCCACTCCTTCACCTGGCCGTTGCTTTTCACCTGATGAATATCGGGGTACATCTCATGCAGCCACGCCGGATAAGTGGGCGTGGGCGTGCCGAGGATCGTCTGGATGCCATAGCGACCGAACAGATTAATGGCCTCCTCCAGCCAGCCGAAATCAAACTGCCCCTCGCGAGGCTCCAGGCGATGCCATGCAAACTCCGCCATCCGCACCCGGCTAATGCCGGCCTCTTGCATCAAACGAGCATCGGTCTCCCAACGCTCACGTGGCCAGTGTTCAGGATAATAAGCGACGCCGAGAATCATAGGCTTTGACTCCTTTCTTATTTTGATTTCTCAATCCAGTGGAAACATCGGCCGTTGCACGCGGCGAAACTCCATCCGCTCCACCCGACAATTGGTACAGCCCGGAGTGAAGGCCAGAATCGAACGCGGCGCGATACGGGCAAACTCCGTAGTCAAATAGCCGCGCTTGAGCACCACAATGCGATAATCGAGCGGCTCCAGGCCCAACACGCGCAGCTGGAGCGGATCCTCGAAACTGTGCCGCGTAGCAGACAAGACGACATCTATGCCGGCCACATTGAGCACAGCGATGGGGCCGATCCGCGTGCGGCCCATGGCCTGGCGCAGCCCACCGCGCCAGGCTGCACCATCGAAAAGCGAGCGCACGACACCCGTCACGGCCAGCGGCCGACCGTGGCGCACATCGAGCTTGCCGCCGATCTCCAGGCTGATCTCCGCGCCGACACCGGCTGCCAGACAGGCCTCCACCGCATCGCGATCCCACATCCCCGCATAAAGCACACTGCTCACCTGGCGTTCGAGCAGCGCGGCCAATAAAGCCGGCACATCGGTCGAGCCGCCGGCGCCGGGATTGTCGCCGGAATCGGAGAGGAAAACCGTCGGCTCCGCCGCGGCCAGAGCCGTTTCGACCGCCTCCTCCAGATCATACGCTTCGGCGCTGATCGCGAACTCATGGCGCCGGGCCCAAAACTCGGCCGCGATGCGTTCGGCCTGGGCCTGGGCCAGAGCGGCATCGCCATCGGTCACAACGACCGCGCTGACGCCGATATCGGGCACGTCGGCCCAGCAGTGACCGTTCATCAACGACGCCGAGAGGACACCGGGGATGCGTTCGACCTCGGCGACCAGGGCCATCATGGACTTCATCGGGTCCAAACTGGTCTGGGCCATCTCGCCGGGCAACAGGAACGGGATCTTGGCAAAGCCGATGCAGGGCCGAACGCCCTCGGTCAAAATCTGCAGCAACAGCTGCGCGGCGCGCTGACCGGTCTCAAACGCGTCATCATGCGGGGCCGTCTTGTACGCGACCAGCGCATCCACGTAGCGCATGGTGTTGCGGATCAGATTGGCGTGCATGTCGAGCGCGACCGTGATCGGCACATCCTGGCCGACGCGAGCGCGCAGATCGGCCAGCAGGTCGTCCTCGCAATAGTCCAGCCCCTCAGCGCGCATTGCGCCGTGAAGCGCCAAACAGACGCCGTCCACATTCTGCGCTGCGGCCAGAATGCCAGCCTTAAACTGCTCATAGGCCGGGCGCGCCACCACCCCGCCGGGCATGGCCCAGGCCGTCAGCGACGGCACGAGCGCGATGTCGCCGCGCCGGCTCAACGTCTCCACGATGCCGGCAAACGAGCTGCGGCGCAGCGGCATTTGAAGCGTCTCCGCGCCCCAGCGCACGAAGAAATCATCTGCGGTGGTGAGAAACGGGGTAAATGTGTTCGACTCGTGCCCAAAGGCACCGACCAGGACTCGCATGTGCACCTGCCTTGTGAAGAAATATTCCGGACATGCAAGGCTTCCCAGAGGAATGCCCGCAATATATTGTACCGCGATTTCGGGCCGGATCAACTCTCGGATTGCCCTGTATCGCGCAGGAAAAGCGCTCCGCAAAGATCTATTCACACGCGTTTTTCTCAGACAAAAGAACGAGTATGCTCAAATTGCCCCGAAAGCATTGACAGTCGTATCATGTTGTGCTATTGTGAAAAAGCGTTACCGGTAGCGTTTTCACCTCTCTTCCTGCCGCGGCGAGGGCTATCCGATGAGTGTGAGCATCCGCGATGTTGCACAACGTGCCGGGGTTTCGATCAGTACGGCCTCGCGCGCGCTGAACAACAAGCCCGATGTGAACAAAGAAGTCCGACAGCGTGTCCTGGCCGCGGCGCGCGAACTCAATTATGCGGCAAACGTTCATGCGCGCGTGCTGGGTGGCGGTCGCAGTCGAGCCCTGGGCCTGGTGATCGTGAACAGCGCCGATTTCTTCTTCACGAACATCGTGCGCGGCGTCTCCGACACCGCCACGGCGCACGGTTACAGCATCATGGTGTGGAACACAGACGAGACTGTAGAAGGGGAACTGTGGGCCCATCAGATGCTGCGGCAACGCCAGGTAGATGGCGCCCTGATCGGATCGGTACAGAGCGGCATGGTGCCCCTGGAGCGACTGATAGCCGAAGGCTTGCCCATCGTCCTGCTCAATCGTCGGCTCTCCGGTCTCGCGGCCGATCACGTGCTGTCTGACTATCGCTGCGGTGCGTATGATGCCACTCGCTATCTGATCGAACTGGGACATCGGCGCATTGCCCACCTGACCTGGCATGATGATCGCTACAGTGTTCAGGAACGCCTGGCAGGCTACCTGGATGCATTGCGGGATGCCGGCATTGAGCCCCCACCCGATTTCATCATTCGCTGCGCTGTCGGCATGGAAGGCGCCTACCGGGGCATCCTGAATCGTCTGCCCGAACTGCGCCCCAAGCCGACGGCACTTTTCGTCTACAATGACTATTCCACCATCGGCGTCCTCAAAGCGTTCCATGAACTCGACGTGCGCGTCCCTGATGACATCTCTCTGATGGGCTACGACGATATGGAATTCAGCCGGTTCTTGATCCCATCGTTGACCACCATGGCGCAGAACCCCTACGAGATCGGCCGGCAGGGTACCGAACTGTTGATCGAGCGCTTGCGTGATCGGGATGCGCCCTGGACGCCCCGTCAGATCGTCTTGAGGCCCGAGCTACGCGTGCGGGCCTCTACAACGCCGCCGGGGAGCGATGATGAGTGAAATCCCATCCCGGCCGGCTTTCACGAGCGTCTCGCTCTACAATGATCCGAGCGGCCTGCTCTCTTTCTGGTATGCCTCGGAGTGGCACCTCTATGCTGCGCCGACTACGCTCCCGGCGATCACCCTGACGCCCGACCCGACCGACCCTCAGACCCATCTCGCGATCACCGTGCGCGATCTGGGCGCGCCACTGGCCGTTCGGGAACGGCCTGCGATCGTTGCGGGCATTCGCGAAGGGTTAGCGCAACTGGATGGATGCGTAGTTGAGTCTTTCGCTGAACTGGCCGAGGAAGGCCGTTGGGGGATCGAGTGGCGCTGTACCTTCGTGGAAGCCGGTCAACGCTTTCGTCGTCGCGGCCGCATCTTTTTCAGCGACCGCTATCAGTATGCCGTGGCCCTGCAAGGATCAAGCGAAGAACGCTATGCCTACTGGCAGGGAATGTTCGAATGGACGATGCTCACTGTTGGCACCGCGCCGTTTTCGATCCGGGGATGGCAAGCCGCCGCAGGAGAGCAGGAAGGAGGTAGGCCACCTGCAGCATGAGCCAGCACATCGTGAAACGGCTGGCCTGTTTAGAGGTCAGCCGCATAAGTAGCCAGTGGATCAGTGCTTTTCTGGGAGGAATGCATGTCAAAGCCAATTCGAATGGATCGTAGAACGTTCCTGAAGACGAGCGCGCTGGCCGTCGCGGCGGCGGCTGCCACGGCCTGCGCCGGACAACCTGCGCCGGCGCCAGCTGCCCCCACGGCGGCGCCGGCACAGAAACCGGTCGAACCGACCAAGGCCCCTGAACCGACCAAGGCCCCTGCCGCCCCGGTTGTCGCGCAATTCAACGAAGCGCCGATGCTGGCTGAGCTGGTGAAAGCGGGCAAGCTACCTCCGGTTGAGAAGCGTCTGCCGCCTGCGCCAGAGGTCGTCAAGCCAATTCAAGAAGTCGGACAGTACGGCGGGACCATGCGCATTGCCATCGGTAACGCCAACGCCCTCTTTGGCGATGGTCAGGCGGTCATCGGCACCGAGCTTGTACTGCGCATCGCGCGCGACTTCAACAGCATCACCGGCGGCCTCTTCGAGAAGTGGGAATTCAACAACGACGCTACTGAACAGACCCTCTACCTGCGCAAAGGGCTGCGCTGGTCAGACGGAGAGCCCATGACCACGCAGGACTGCCTGTTCGACTATGTAGACTGCAAGCTGGACAAGGAGTTAAGCCCGGCCGGCCCAGGCTCTGCCTGGCGTGCCGGCAAAGACCGTGTGCCGATGGAGATGATCGCGGTAGACGACTATACCCTCAAATTGAAGTTCGCAGCGCCTAAGCCGCTGGTCATTCTCGACCAGGCATTCTACAGCGGCTGCCAATATGGAGGGATGTTCGCACCGAAACATTATGGCAAGCAGTTCCACCCCAAATACGCGGATCCCGCCGCGCTCGACAAAGCGGTCAAAGATGCGAAGTTCGAGAAATGGACGCAGCTCTTCAGCGCCAAGATGTTGGTCGGCTCGACCATCCCGGCCGCTGTAGGGCTGCCAGGGATGACGGCCTTCGTGCGCACCGGCGATGACCCCGCCTATCACGTGTATGAACGCAATCCGTACTACTGGAAGGTAGACACTGCCGGCAATCAGCTGCCCTACATAGACAAGGTGATCGTCAACATCATCGCCGACAAGGAACTGCTCACCACCCGCTTACTGGCCGGTGATCTCGACTTCTCGGGCCACAGCACCTATCTGAAGAACATGGAGCTTTACAAGAAGGCCCAGACCGAAAAGAAGGTGAAGATCTACCTGTGGGACTCGACGCTCGTTTCGGCGGTGGTGATTTTCCCCAACATGACGCCGAAAGACAAGGAGCTGCGGGAATTCTTCCAAAAGAAGAACGTGCGCATTGCCCTGTCCATCGCCCTGAACCGCAAGGAGATCAACGACGTGGTACACTTCGGCCTGGGCGAGCCGCGCCAGATCGCGTTGTGGCCCACTTCGATCTACTACCAGAAGGGAGACGAATCGCACTACGTCGAATACGACCCCAAGAAGGCCAATGAGCTGCTCGACCAAGAGGGCTACACGCAGAGAGACGCTCAGGGCTATCGCCTGTTCCCATCCGGCAAGCGCATCGGCTGGATCGGCGAGTTCGATCCGGAGCAGGGCGATATCCCGCCCACGTTGGAGCTATGCATCCAGTACTGGAAGGAGATCGGCATCGAGTTCACCATCAAACCGATCAACCGCACTCTGCTTAACCAGCGCTGGGTCGCGAACGAACAGATGATGACCTTCTGGCAAGGCGACATCGGCTCGGACATCGTCTTCCCCCTGGCGCCCAAGATCATGCACGGCAACTCCGAAGGCAATGCCCTGGGCTGGAGCCGCGCCTGGGAAGTCTGGATGCGCAACAAAGGCCAATTCCCCGATCTCGAAGAGGAGCCGCCCGCCTGGGTAAAGGCGCAGTACGAGGACTGGGACAAGCTCCATAGCACGTTGGACGAGAAGGAGCGCGTTAAGATCATGCGCGGGCTCTTCGATCGCTTCTACGAATACCTGCCCTGCTTCGGCACGGTCGGCGTGCCGCAGGCGGTAATCATGAAGCCGGAGATCACCAACGTGCCCGAAAAGGGAGTCTGGGGCTACGGCACCATTCGCGCCGTGCCGGTCAATCCGGAACAGTTCTTCTTCAAACGGGCATAAACCCAGAAGACATACCTGGCCCTTGCCAGGCCATTCATCTCATAGCCCGTTTCGTTCCGATCAGGGGACCGATCATCGCAGGCAATGTGACATTGTCCCGCATCCTTGCTATCTCCCGCTCTGGCGGAGCGGGAGATAGCAGGCGCGTCGCTTTCCGTTCCCCGATGGGAAATGAGAAAATGAGGATGTTTGCATGGCATACAAAAAACCATCTTTGCGGCCGCTTACCTCCGGGCCGAAATATCATTGGTTTGGCTACTACGATAAACTACAGTTCGATCCCACCGGCCGCTATGTCCTCGGCATGGAGGTGGATTTCGAGCATCGCTCACCCCGACCCAATGACGTGATCAAAGTGGGCATGATTGACCTGCGCAATGGTGATCGCTGGATCGAGCTGGGAGAAAGCCGCGCCTGGTGCTGGCAACAGGGCTGTATGCTCCAGTGGCTGCCTGGCTCTCTCAGCGAGGTCATCTGGAACGATCGCATAGACGATACGTTCGTCTGTCACATCCTGGACATCTACACCGGCCGCAAACGCACAATCGGCGCGCCGATCTACACCATCAGCCCGGACGGCAAGCGGGCAGTGACGCCAGACTTCCGCCGCATCAACGATTGCCGGCCCGGCTACGGTTATGCCGGCGTTCCCGATCCCTATCGTGATCAGCTCGCACCGGAACAGACCGGCATCTGGCATGTTGACCTGATTACAGGTGTCAGCAAACTGATCATCTCCTTTGCGCAGATCGCCGCCATTCCTTCACGGCTCGGCGATCTCACCATCATGAAGCACTGGTTCAACCATCTGCTGTGGGGACCAACGAACGACCGTTTCGAGTTTCTCAACCGCTGGCGAGGACCCGGTACGGTGGGGCTTCCCACGCGCATGTTCACGGCCCGCCCCGACGGCAGCGACATCCGCATCGTGGACGGTTACGGCAAGATGTCGCATTTCATCTGGCGGGACCCCCAACATATCCTGGGCTGGTCGTGGCACCCATCGCACGGCGATGCTTTCTATCTCTATACGGATGACGGCAGCGAACAGCCTGCACCGGTCGGCCTGGGGGTGATGACCGAAAATGGCCACTGCACCTACCTGCCGGGCAACAAGTGGATTCTGAACGACACCTATCCAGATGCGCAGCGGCTGCAGCACCTGTACCTCTACCATGTTCCGACCGGACAAAAGGTGCCCCTGGCCGATCTGTACACCGGCCCCGAGTACGTCGGAGAGTGGCGCTGCGACCTTCATCCCCGTTTCAGTCCGGACGGTCGGCTGGTGACGATTGATTCCAATCATGAAGGAAAAGGGCGTCAGATCTATCTGCTGGATATCAGCGAGATCGTTGGATGAGGCCGACCGGCGCCTTCCACGCATCCGCCGACGGTCATGTGGCAAGCCCGCTCGATCCGACCCCGGGCGGGCCGTCCTCTCAGAGGCAGTTCTATGCGCACGTTTGTCCTGAAACGCATTCTCCAAGCCATTCCGATCCTGTTCGGCATCTCGATCATTGCATTTGCGATCATCCAGTTGCCGCCAGGCGATTACCTGACAACTTATGTCAATAATTTGCGCTCGCAAGGCGATGTTATCAGCGATGAGCAGGTCAAGGCGCTCGAAGAACAGTACGGCTTGAATCAGCCGCTCTACCTGCAATACTGGAAATGGATTACCAACTTCGTGCGGGGCGAGATGGGGCAATCATTCTATTGGAACAAACCGGTGCGCAGCCTGATCGGGGAACGTATCGCCCTCAGCATGTTGGTCTCCCTCTTCGCCCTGGTGCTCACCTATGCCATTGCCATCCCGATCGGTCTGATTTCGGCTACCCGCCAGTATTCCTTCGCAGACAATCTTTTCACCGTGTTGGCGTTCATCGGTGTCGGCTTGCCCTCCTTCCTGGTTGCACTGGTGTTGATGTACTTCGGCAATCGCTATCTGGGCCTGAGCGCCGGCGGCCTCTTCTCTATCGAATACATGGACGCGCCCTGGAGTCTCGGCCGTGTGCTTGACCTGCTCAAACACATGATCCTGCCGGCATTGATCATTGGTATCTCCGGGACAGCCGGCACGATCCGCGTGATGCGCGCCACGACCCTGGACGAGTTGAGCCGGCCTTATGTCGAGGCGGCGCGAGCGCGCGGCCTGCGGGAGATGGTCGCCGTGCTGCGTTATCCGGTGCGCGTGGCGCTTAACCCAATCATGAGCACAATCGGCTGGCAGCTGCCGGCGCTCGTCTCCGGCGAGACGCTCGTCTCAATGGTGCTCGGTCTGCCTACCTGCGGCCCGCTCCTCTACACCGCACTGATCACTCAGGACATGTATCTCGCGGCCAGTTTTATCATGATTCTGAGCACGCTCACTGTGGCCGGCACCCTGCTTTCAGATATCCTGCTGGCCTGGATTGACCCCCGTATCCGGTTCGGAGGCATTCAATAGCATGGAAGTCCCAGCTTCTTCCCCGCAGAACACACCTCCCTCTGCTCCGCCCATGCAGGCGCAAGAGGATCAGCTGATCGCCGAAAGCGGCGCCCGTTCGATCCGCCTGCTGTCGCATCGGCAGCTTGTGTTGATGCGCTTTCGCAAGAACCGACTCGCCTTGATCGGACTGGCCACCTTGATCCTGCTCTATTTGATGGCGATCTTCTGCGAGTTCATCGCACCCTATGACCCCAACCGACGATTTCAGGGCAATGTCCATGCGCCGCCGACGCGGCTTCACTTGCGCACCCCAGAAGGCGCCTGGAGCATGCCTTTCTTCTATCGAGTAGAACGCAAAACGGATCCCTCTACTTTCGAGCGCGTCTACGCTGAAGACACACGCCAGCGCTATTCGCTCAGGCTTTTTGTGCGCGGTGATCCCTACGAGATGTGGGGCCTGATTCCGCTCGACGTCCATCTTTTCGGAAGCAGCGACCCAAGCGTGCCGCTTTTCCTGATGGGGGCCGACGCCATGGGACGTGACCTGCTCAGCCGCATCGTGTACGGCAGCCGCATCTCGCTCTCGATCGGCCTGGTCGGTGTCTGCACCAGTCTGCTGATCGGTCTGATCCTGGGCGGTGTGTCGGGCTACTACGGAGGTATGGTGGACGACATCGTGCAACGTCTCATCGAACTGATCCGCTCGATCCCCACGGTGCCCCTCTGGATGGGCCTGGCGGCCGCGCTGCCGCCGAGCTGGCCGCAGCTGCGCGTCTATCTGGGCATCACAATCATCCTGTCATTTGTCGGTTGGACCACCCTGGCACGCGTCATCCGAGGGAAATTCCTGGCGCTGCGCGAGGAAGATTATGTGCTGGCCGCGCTGCAGGCCGGCGCCCAACCCTTTTTCGTCATTCGGGAGCACTTGTTGCCCTCCTTCATGAGCTACATCCTGGTGCACCTGACGCTGGCGATACCGGGCATGATCATCGGCGAAACCGGCCTGAGCTTCCTCGGCCTAGGCCTGGTGGCGCCGACGATCAGCTGGGGCGTGTTGCTCAAAGACGCACAAAAGGTGCAAGAGGTCGCCCTCCACCCGTGGATCCTGATCCCTGCGATCTTTGTACTCATCACCGTAATGGCCTTCAACTTCTTCGGCGATGGGTTGCGGGATGCGGCAGACCCATATAGCCAGCGGACGTGAAACGTAAAGCGTGATGTGAAAGTCACGCCATCAACCGGCGCAGAGTGGTATTTTCATGAAGTCACGTTTCACGCAGGGTAGTAACGATATGCCGAATAACAACATTCTCATCGAAGTCAAAGAGCTGCGCACCTACTTCTACCTCACTGAGGGGGTGGTGCGGGCGGTAGATGGCGTCAGTTTCAGCCTGGAGCGTGGTCGGACGCTGGGCGTAGTGGGCGAAAGCGGCTGTGGCAAGAGCGTGACGGCCCGCTCTATCATGAATATGGTGCGCAAACCCGGCCGTACGGTAGGCGGTGAGGTCCTGTATCATCGCCGGAATGGCGATGATACCACAGAAGAGATCATTGACCTGTTGAAGCTGGAGCCGATGGGCGATGAAATGCGGGCGATCCGTGGCGGCGAGTTTGCCATGATCTTCCAGGAACCGCGCGCCTCCCTCAGCCCGGTCCATACCATCGGCACCCAGATCGTGGAGGCGATTCGCCTGCACCGGCCGATGACCAAAGCCCAGGCGCGCGAACACGGCATCGAGATGCTGCGCCGCGTGAAGATCCCTCGCCCGGAGCAGATCATTGATGCTTACCCGCATCAGCTCAGCGGCGGCATGTGCCAGCGCGCCATGATTGCGCTGGCCCTGGCCTGTCAGCCCGCGCTGCTCATCGCCGACGAACCTACCACAGCGCTGGATGTCACCACCGAAGCCCAGATACTGGAGCTGATGCGAGAGCTCCAGGCGACCTTCGAGACCTCGATCATGTACATCACCCATAACCTGGCCGTCGTCGCCGAGATCGCGCGTGATGTGATGGTCATGTATATGGGCAAAGATGTCGAATTCGCTCCGGTAGATGCCATCTTCCACGAGCCGAAGCATCCCTATACCATTGCCCTGCTCTCTTCGATCCCTCGAATTGACGTCGAGCGCGACATGTTGGCGACCATGGCCGGGACAGTGCCCGATCCCTACGCGCTGCCGAAGGGCTGCCCGTTTCATCCGCGCTGTCCGTCGCGTCTGCCGGTGTGCAGCCAAGATATCGAGGTGCCTTACGTGTTTTTCGACAAAGGACATCGGGTGCGTTGTCATTTGTACACAGCGAAATGAGCAAATCGGCAAATCAACAGGCAACCAGATGAGCATGCCGTATAGTTCACGTTGCACGTTTCATATTGTGTCCATCTCCTTTCCAGGGAGCTGAGTGCATGACCCAGGCATCAATTGAGGCGAGTGCCAGCGCGCCATTGCTTGAAGTGCGCAATCTCAAGAAACACTTCCCCATCACGAAAGGGCTGTTCTCGGCCGTGCATGGCTACGTCAAAGCGGTAGACGGCGTGAGTTTCGCTATCCCACGCGGCCAAGTCTTGGGCCTGGTGGGCGAGAGCGGCTGCGGCAAGACGACGGTGGGCCGGCTGATCATGCGCCTGTACCGGCCCACGGCAGGCCAGATCCTGGTGCGGCTGGGCAAAGACAACGAGCCGGCCACCGATATCGCCAATTTGGACCACACCGCATTGATGCCCTATCGCCGTCAGATGCAGATGATCTTTCAGGACCCCTACACGTCGCTCAACCCCCGTAAAACGATCCTGGAAATCGTCAGCGAGCCGCTGCGTATTCACGGCATCGCTTCCGGCAAAGCGTTGCAGAGCCGGGTAGAGGAGCTGCTGGAGCTGGTCGGGCTGCGCGCCGAGTACGTCATGCGCTATCCGCACGCATTCAGCGGCGGACAACGCCAGCGCATCGGGATCGCGCGTGCCCTGGCGCTCAACCCACAGTTCATCGTCGCCGATGAACCGGTCTCGGCGTTAGATGTGTCAGTTCAGGCCCAAGTGCTCAACCTGATGCGTTCGTTGCAACGCAAATTCGGCCTGACCTATCTGTTCATCTCGCATGACCTGAGCGTAGTCAAGCACATTAGCGACCGCATCGCTGTGATGTATGTCGGTAATCTGGTCGAGACGGCCAGCACGAAGGAGCTCTTCGTCAGGCCGCTCCACCCGTACACCGAGGCGTTGCTTTCATCAGTCCCGAAGCCCGATCCCAGGCTGCAGCGACGACGCAAGATTCCGCAGGGCGAGGTGGCTGATCCAGCGCATCCACCGCCCGGCTGTCGCTTCCACCCACGTTGCCCGTATGCGCAAACTCGTTGCGCCCAGGAAGAACCGGTGCTACGCGAGTTCCCTGGCGGTCGCACCGTGGCATGTCATTACGCCGAGCAACTGACGCTGACCGGAGCGCTGGAGGCCGCATGATACTGGCCCCACATCCCAGCCGCATTCGGGTGTGTCTGATATAAAAATACACATCGAGGTGCATCCTGTGAATCCTCGTGAGCGTGTCATCACTGCCCTTTCGCGCCGCGTCCCTGACCGTGTGCCCAAAACCATGACTTTATGCCCCAGCCAACTGGCGCGCTTTCGGCAGGAAACTGGCTGCACTGACCCGTTGGCGTACTTCAACATCGAAGTGCGGACAGTGGATCCGCTGCCGGCATACAATCCGGCCGACTTCGGCCGTTACCTGGGGGACATCCCGGCCGACGCCCGAATAGATGAGTGGGGTATCGCCTGGATGCGCGGTGACTTCCACTTCGAGCGAATGATCCACCCGCTGCGAAATGCGACGACCGTTCAGGATGTCCTGACCTATCCCTATCCCGATCTGGTCGCCGAGGAGCGCTTTATCGGCTACGCCGAACGCATCGCTGAAGTACGCCGGCAGGGTTACGCCGTGATTGCCAACTGCATGGGGGTCGGCGGAACTGTCTTCTGGCCGGCATACAAGTTGCGCGGCATGGAGGCGCTCCTGGTTGACTTGATTGCCAACCCCGACTTCACGGCTACTCTGCTCGATATCGTGACCGAGATGATGGCGGGATCGGCGCACAGGCTGGCACACTACGACATAGATGTGCTTTGGTTAGCCGACGATTTCGGGACACAGCGCGGCCTGATGATGCGGCCAAAAACATGGCGCACCTGGTTCAAACAGCGACTGCGAACCGTCATTGCTGCAGCGAAAGCAGTTCGTCCGAATTTGCTGATCGCGTTCCATTCGGACGGCAAAATTGACGAGATCATCCCTGATTTGATCGAGATCGGGGTGGACGTGCTCAATCCGCTCCAGCCCGAGGTCATGGATCTCTCTGCCATCAAGCGCGAATTTGGCAAGCATCTGGCTTTTTGGGGCGGCCTCGGCACCCAGACCACCTTGCCTTTCGGCTCGCCGGCCAAAGTACGTCAAACCGTGCGCGATCTCATCACGACCGTTGGCGTGGATGGCGGCTTCCTCATCGCGCCCACCCACGTCGTCGAGCCCGAAGTACCGTGGGAAGACATCATCGCTTTCGTCGAAGCGGTAGAGGAGTTCGGCCAATACGAAACATGAAGACATTTATCAACCACCCCATTAACCGATTTACCCAATGCCCATACCCGGAGGTCTGACTCATGCGCGGTCCCAAAATCACCGTCATCGGCGCCGGCAGCTTCTTCTTCGGCAAGCCGGTGATCCACAAAATGGCCACCAGCCCGATCATGGCTGGCGGCACGCTGGCACTGGTGGACACCAACCCACACGTGCTCCAGACCATGATCCGGCTGGCCCAGCGCGCCTTTGCGTACACCGGCTGCGATGTCAAGGTCGTCGGCTCAACCGAACGCCGCGCTGTGCTCGGCGACTCGGATTTCGTCGTGCTTACCTTCGCAGAACGCAACGCATACTATCGCGGCGTAGACACCCGGATCGCAGCCAAACACGGCATCCGCATGTGCAGCTCGGATACCATCGGGCCGGGCGGCATCTTCCGTGCCCTGCGTGAGGCCCCCCATGCCCTGGCCATGGCAAAGGACACACACGAGCTGGCCCCCAACGCCTGGCTCATCAACTTCGTCAACCCGACCACCGTGCTCGGCATCGTCCTCATGCGTTATGCGCCGGAAGTGAAGAACTTCGCCCTCTGCGACGGCCAGCATGAGCCGTACTGCACCCTCAACTGGTGCAAAACCGCAGGCATCCTGCCGCCAGAGGCCCAAACCATCCCGCCCGATGTCCAGGCACGCCTCGATCTGGCCATCGGCGGCGTCAACCATTGCACCTTCATCCTGCGCTTCCGCTACGACGGCAAAGACATGCTGCCGGTGCTGCGCGAAACGGTGGCACGACGAGCAGCCATGGAACGCAACAATCCCCAGGAGCATTCCAAATCGCGCTTCAACGCCACCTACGCGCTCCAATTGTTCGACCTGTACGGCATCTATCCGACTGCGATCGCGCACACGAAGGAATACGTGCCGTTCTATCAGGGCTACGGCGTCGCGGCCGTAGACCCGGAGCCACTGCGCCTCTTCGACGCAGAGGCGCGGGCCAGAGAGATGGACGCGGCATGGGAGATCACCGAGCAGTATGCGAATGGCCACATCCCGATGGAAGAATTCTTCCAGACCGTCCGCGATGACCACGCCACCGACATCATCGAATCCATGTGGGGCGGACTGGGCAAGCCGTTTTTCATCAACACGACCAACCGCGGCGCGATCCCAAACCTGCCGGACGACGCGTATCTCGAACTGCGCTGCCACGTGGACATGAACGGCCCGCAGCCGTTGCCGGTCGGTCCCTTCCCGCGCGGCGCGCTGGCACTGCAACACCAGGTGCTCGATACCCACGAACTGACCGCCGAGGCCGCGATCACCGGCGACCGGGCCATCCTGCGCCGCGCCATGCTCACCGATCCCATCTGCAACAACATTGCCGACGCCGACAACTGCATCGCCGACCTGCTGGAGGCAGAGCGCGAGGCGCTGCCGGCATACTGGTATCGGTAAGTCAAGGCACCCGTGAAAGGAGACCCGCCATGCGTCCCATTCTCGCCCGTCAGGTTCACCTGGACTTCCACACCTCCGAACATATCCCGGACGTCGGCGCGCGATTCGACAAGCGGCAGTGGCAAGAGGCGCTCAAGCTCGGCCGCGTCAACTGGATCAACATCTTCGCCAAATGTCACCACGGCTGGAGCTACTACCCCACCCGGGTCGGCGCGATGCACCCGACCCTCACGTTCGACCTGCTCGGCGCGCAGCTCGAAGCGTGCCACGAGATCGGCGTGCGCGCGCCCATCTACTACACCGTCGGCTGGTCGGTACACGATGCCGTGACGCATCCCGAATGGTGCGTGCGTCGGCCCGATGGCGGCATCGCCGCCACCAACTGGGACGACAACGCCCGGCCCGAAGATCGCAAACCGTATTTCTCCTGGCAGTTCATGTGCCCCAGCGGCGGCTACCTCGACCTGATGTTGCGCCAGACCGAAGAGATCTGCCAACGCTATCCGGTAGATGGCCTCTGGTACGACATCACCGGCGGCCCATCCTGCTACTGTGAGAACTGCCGTCGCGGGATGATGGACGGCGGCTACGATGTGGGCGATCCCGAAGCGGTCTTCCAGTACGGCATCGCCAAATGGCGTCACTTCATGGCCGAATGCAAGAAGATCCTCTATCGCTATCATCCCGAGGCAACGGTCTTCTTCAACGGCACCACAATCCTGCATCCCGACGCGCGCGGCCGCAACGTCAGGGCCCGGCTTTTCGACGCCAACACGCAACAGGAGCTCGAAGACCTGCCCACTACCTGGGGCGGCTACGACAAACTGCCCCTGCGCGCCAAATTCTTCCACAACACGGGCAAACCGCTGATCGCCATGAGCGGCAAATTCCACACCAGTTGGGGCGAATTCGGCGGCTTCAAACACCCCGACGCGCTCCACTTCGAGGCCGCCGCGATGCTGGCGTTCGGCGCAGCGTGCAACTTCGGCGACCAGCTCCATCCCTCCGGCCAGATGGACATGACGACCTATGCCAACATCGGCCACGCGTTCGCTTATGTCGAGCAGATCGAGACATATTGCCTCAACGCAGTGCCGGTGGCCAACCTGGGACTGTGGTTCTCCAATTCCCAGGCCGATGACGAGGGCGTTGCGCTCATGCTGCTGGAGACACAGACCGATTTCCGCGTGGTGGATCCGGCCCAAACGCTGAGCGACTACGCGGCCATCATCCTGCCGGGCGCGTCCTGTCTGAGCGCGGACGAAGCAGCAAAACTGAACGCCTACGTCGCCGCGGGCGGCAGCCTGCTTGTGCTCGGCGAAAGCGCGCTGGACGAAACGCGCACGCGCTTCCTTCTCGACGTAGCCGCGGACTACCTGGGCCCGGCGAACTACGACGATGATTTCACCGTCGTCGGCGACGCGCTACAGCCCAGCCTGCCCGCCAGCCCCTTCCTGAACTACGAGGCGGCGCTGCGCGTCCAGCCTCGCGCCAGCGCCGAGATCCTGGCGACAATCCGCGAGCCCTATTTCAACCGCACCTACGGCCGCTTCTGTTCGCACCAGAACACCCCCTACCGGCTAGAACCCGCCGCGCACCCGGCGGGCCTGCGCGCCGGCCGCGTCGTCTTCTTGCCGCATCGCCTGGGCCGGCTCTACCACCAGCACGGCGCGCGCGTCCACCGCGATCTCTTCGCCAACGCCCTGCGCCTGATCTACGACCGCCCCCTGGTGCAGACCCAGCTGCCCAGCGCCGGCCGCGTCAGCCTGATGTGCCAGCCCGATCACCACCGGTACATCGCGCACCTGCTCTACGGCCCGCCGCTCCAGCGCGGCCGCTGCCTGGTGATCGAGGATCTGCCGACGCTCTACGACGTGCCGCTGACCGTCCGGCTGCCACAGCCAGTCAGGGCCGCCTATCTGATTCCGGGCCAGCATCCGCTGTCGCTGACGCACACCGGCGACGCGGTCAGCGTGACCGTGCCGCAGGTGCAGGGACACCAGGCAGTCGTGTTTGAGGTCTGAACCGACCTCTTGTGTTCAGAGGATGCCCGCGTGATGCTGCTTCGGATCGTCTCCTGGAACTGCAACATGGCCTTGCATCAGAAGTTCGAGCGATTGCTGGCGCTCCAGCCCGACATCGCCGTAATCCAGGAGTGCGCCAGCCCGGAGCGCGACGCGGCCCGAGGCCGGCAGCTGGCGTGCAGCGACCGCGACTGGATCGGCTTCAACGCGGACAAAGGTCTGGGGATCTTCACATTCGGGGACTTGCGGCTGCGCAGGGCCAGCGCCTTCTCCGAGGCGTTCGCGCTGGCCCTGCCGGTGGAAGTCATCGGCCGCTGTCGGCTCAACCTGCTGGGCATATGGAAGACCGACGGCCGTCGCCTGCCGGCCGGCACCACCAACGACCTGCTGGCGGCATTCAGATACTACCATCGTTTCATCAGCGCGCCGGCAACGATCGTCGCCGGCGATTTCAACCTGCTGCCGCAGCAGATGTCCCGCCGCGCAGATCAGGGGCGGGGCGATTCGATCATCGAGTTGCTCGGCCGCGCCGGCCTGCAGGATGCCGATACGCTGCGGCAAACCGACCTATCTACAGAAACCCTGCGCCGCACCTACTATCAACAGCGCCGACCCGGCCGCGGCTTCGTCGTGGACTACATTTTCGCGCCTCGATGCGAAGCCGACCGACTCACCCGCTTCGACGTCGGCGCACCGCGCACATGGCTGCCCTGGAGCGACCATGTCCCGCTGCTCGTCGAATTCGCGCTGACCGCGGACAACGTTTTCATGCGCCAGGCTGCCGCGCCGCCGATCACATCGTAGGGCAAGATGTCCCCGGCCACCCGCCCCCACGCGCCGCGGCCCTATGCCAGCTGCCCGAACACCTCATGGGCGGCCTCCAGCGTCGCCGCGATCTCGGCCTCGCCGTGCGCGCTGCTGACGAAAGCCGCCTCGAACTGGCTCGGCGCGAAATAGACCCCACGCGCCAGCATGGCATGGAAAAAGCGGCCATAGCGGGCTGTATCCGCGTGCGCCCTGGCGCTGGCATAGTCGGTGATGACCGCGCCGGACTCATTCAGGAAATAGAAGCCGAACATCGTGCCGACGTGTCCGACCTGGATGGGCAGACCGTGCGCCGCAGCCGCAGCCTCGATGCCCGCCACCAGCCTGGCAGTGCTCGCAACGATATGATCGAAGAGTGAGCCCTCGCCGTATCTGCTCCGTAGCGCGCGCAGCGTGACCAGACCGGCCGTCATCGCCAGCGGATTGCCGGACAACGTGCCCGCCTGATACATCGGCCCGGCCGGCGCCACCTGCTCCATGATCTGACGCTTGCCCGCATAGGCACCTACCGGCAGCCCACCGCCGATCACCTTGCCCAGACAGGTCAGGTCGGGGTCGAGTCTCCAAAGTGCCTGACAACCGCCCAGCGCGGCGCGAAAACCGGTCATCACCTCGTCCAGGATGAAGAGCGCGCCGGCCTGCCGACACAGCGCCTGAAGACCGGCCAGGAAGCCCGGCGCCGGCAATACAAAGCCGATGTTCGCCGCAATCGGCTCCACGATCACGGCCGCGATCTGATCGGGATAGGCGGCAAAAAGCGCCCGCACCGCCTCCAGATCGTTATACGGCGCGATCAGCGTGTCGCCGGCCGTCGCGCGCGGCACGCCCGGCGAATCGGGCAGGCCCAACGTGGCGACACCGCTGCCCGCCTGCACCAGCAGCATATCGGCATGGCCATGATAGCAGCCGCTGAATTTGACGATCTTGTCGCGGCCGGTATACGCGCGCGCCAGGCGCAGCGCGCTCATCGTGGCCTCGGTGCCGCTGTTGACGAAGCGGATCATCTCGATGCCGGGCATCAGTTCGATCACCGTCTGCGCCAGCTCCACCTCGAGCGCGGTCGGCGCGCCGAAGCTGGTGCCGCGGCGCGCTGCGTCCTGCAGCGCCGCCACCACATCGGGGTGCGCATGGCCCAGGATCAACGGCCCCCACGAGAGGACGTAGTCAATGTAGCGATTGCCGTCTACATCCCAAACCAACGGCCCCTGCCCGGCCGCGATGAAACGCGGCACGCCGCCCACGCTGCGAAAGGCGCGCACCGGACTGTTCACGCCGCCGGGAATGACCTGCCGGGCAGCGACAAAAAGCGCCTCGGAACGGGTGATATTCATGGTTGTTTCGCTTCTCCTGTTCACTTTCTCAGTCCACGTGCCAGGCACCCCTGCAGGTGCCTGGCACGGCTGACGACGCGTCCACGTGCCAGGCACCCCTGCAGGTGCCTGGCACGACTGGCGACGATTTTCAGGTGAGCCAGCGCGCCGCGTCTTTGGCAAAATACGTTAGGATGATGTTCGCGCCGGCCCGCTTGATGGCCACCAGGCTCTCCAGGGCGCAGCGACGCAGATCGAGCCAGCCGTTGGCCGCGGCCGCCTGTAACATCGCGTACTCGCCGCTGACCTGATAGGCGGCGACCGGCAGGGTGAACGCCTGGCGCACCGCGCTGAGCACATCCAGATAGGGCAACGCAGGTTTGACCATCAGGATATCGGCGCCTTCAGCCACATCGAGCGCCGCCTCCCGCAGCGCCTCGGTACGATTGGCCGGATCCATCTGATACTGACTGCGGTCGCCGAACCGCGGCGGGCTCTCGGCCGCCTCGCGAAAGGGGCCGTAGAATCCGCTGGCGTACTTCACCGCATAGCTCATGATCGCCACGTGTGCATAGCCCGCGGCGTCCAGCGCCCGACGAATTGCGCCCACCATGCCATCCAGCATCCCCGACGGCGCGATCAGATCAGCGCCGGCCTGCGCATGAACCACCGAAGCTCGCGCGAGGAGCTCCAGCGTCGGGTCGTTGAGCAGATAACCTTCGGGCAGCGTGGGCGTGTAGTGCGGCTGGCCCGGCTGATTGATCAAACCGCAATGGCCGTGATCGGTATATTCGCAAAAACACATGTCGGAGATCACGAGCAGCTCGGGCACGGCATCCTTGATCGCCCGGATCGCTTGCGGCACGATGCCGTCCGGCGCATAGTTGTCGCTCCCCACAGCATCTTTGTGTTCAGGGATGCCGAACAGGATCACCGCGGGGATGCCCAGGCGGGCGACCTCACGCGCCTCGACGGCCAGGTGATCCACGGTCAGCTGTGCGACGCCCGGCATGGATCGTACCGGCACGCGCAGATCCCGACCGTGGCGGACGAACAGCGGATAGACGAAATCCGCCGGGCTGAGCATCGTCTCGCGCACCATGCGCCGCACACCCTCGGTCAGGCGCAGGCGTCGCGGCCGATGTGCCAAGTCGGCGACAGTCTGATTCATCATGGCTTCCTCTCATGAACGCTGCCATGAGCAGCGAAATGACACGCCAGCGCCTCCACGAGCACTTCTATCGTCTGGGTCGTGGGGAGCACATGCACCGGCAGGCCGAGCTGCCGCGCGGCAGCCGCGGTCACCGGGCCCAGGCAGGCGATGCAGACGCCGCTCAGGTCGGCCAACCGGCCGCCTTCGGCCTCCAGTCGCCGCGCCAGATTGTGCACCGTGGAAGGGCTGGTGAACGTGATCGCATCCACCGCGCCTGTCGCCAGCCGTTCACTGAGCCGGATGCCGCCGCTGCCGATGACCGTCCGGTAGGCGACGACCGTCGTCACGGCCCAGCCGGCCGTCCGCAGCGTCTCGGCCAGCGTCGGTCGGGCCAAATCGGCCTGGCACAGGAGGATGCGACCGTTGGCCGGCCCCCGCTCGATCAGCGCGGCGGTCAGCGCCTCGGCGACCGACTCCGGCGGCGTGAGCGCGACGGCCAGGCCGAGCGCCTGCTCGACTGCGCGCGCGGTCGCTGCGCCCACCGCGGCGATCGCCGTCGCGCGCAGGGCAGACGGCTCGATCTGTAACGCGGCCAGGCGCTCGGCCAGCGCCGTCACCGCGTTGCTGCTGGTGAGCGCCAGCCAGTCGAACGCGCCGGCGGCCGCGGCCCGCAGCGCCGCATCGAACGGGCCGGTATCATCGGGCGGAGCAAAGGCGATACAGGGATAGGGCAACGGGATTGCACCCTCGCGGCGCAACAACTCGTCCAGCGCGTCGGCCTGAGTCGCGGCGCGAGTCACAACAACTCGTTTACCGGCCAACCCCGAAAGAGAGGGCGCATGCTCGATCACGGCGTGCTGCTCCGCAGGATGTCGGCGGCACCCCGGGCCAATGCCTCGACTGCCAGTTGCCGCCCCAGGGCTTCAGCCTCATTCGCCGGGCCGGTCAGGCGCACATCAATCTGTCGGTGGCCGTCCAGCGCGGTCACACGGCCGCGCACGTGCAGCCGATCTCCCTCCGCGACCGCGTGCGCGGCGATGGGCACCGCGCAACCACCGCCCAACCCCACCAGGAACGCGCGCTCGGCCGTCACGGCTTGCCGCGTCGGCGGGTGATCCAGCCGCACCAGTCGGGCCAGCAGCGCGGGCTCTGCGCGCGCCTGGACGCCCAGCGCGCCCTGGCCGGGTGCCGGCAACATCACGTCCAACGGCAGCACCTGCGTAATGAAGCCGGCCAGGCCCAGCCGCGCCAGGCCGGCATGGGCCAGCACCAGCGCATCGTAGGGGCCGTCTTCGGCCAGCGCCTTGCGCAGCCGCGTGTCCACATTGCCCCGCACATCCAGAATACGCAGGTCGGCACGATAATATCGCAGCTGCGCCGCGCGGCGACAGCTGCTGGTGCCGACAGTCGCTGTCCACGGCAACGTCTCCAGCGTGTAGCCGGCACGGCTTACCAGCACATCGCCGACCTCCCCGCGCGCCGGAATTGCGGCGAGCGCCAAATCGGGGGCCAGTTGTACGGGCAGGTCCTTCAGGCTGTGCACGGCCAGGTCTATCTCGCCGCGACGCAACGCGGCCTCCAGCTCGGCCGTGAACGCGCCTTTGCCGCCCAGGGAAGGCAACGGCGCATCGAGCACGCGATCGCCCTGAGTGTGCACCACGATCACCTCGCAGGCCAGGTCGGGCCAGGCGCTCGCCAGCAGGCCGACCACATGCTCGGTCTGCCAGCGGGCCAGGGCCGAGCCGCGCGTGCCCAATCGCAAAAGACGGAAAGCTTTGTTCACCGACGATACCTCTGTGCCCAGGTTGTGATATAATACTGCCATCAGGCCCATTTTAGCAAAGAGGGGATTCCATGCTCGATTTCTTCCAAGCGCCGCTCGCCGCGCTCGACCCTGCCATTTCCGCCCTGATCGGCTACGAGGAAGAGCGTCAGGCGCGCAAACTGATCTTGATTCCATCCGAAAGTCAGGCGCCGGCAGCCGTGCGCGAGGCGCTCGGCTCGGTATTCCAAAACATCTACGCGGAAGGCTATCCCGACCCGGCCATGCACGGGCTGACCGAAGCCCAAATCCTGGACTACGAGGTCCAGCTGGCCGTCTATCGGCGCAACTCCGATGCGCGTTACTACAAAGGAGTCGAGTATGTGGACGTGCTGGAAGCGTTGGCCCGGCGTCGCGCGGCCGAGGCGTTTGCGGCCAACGGCGTCGGCCCGGAGGCGATCTACGCCAACGTGCAGCCCCTCTCCGGTTCGCCGGCCAACAGCGCGGTCTACAGCGCGCTGGTGGCGCCCGGCGACACGATCATGGGCATGAGCTTGCTTCACGGCGGCCATCTGACGCACGGGAGCCCGGCCAATCGTTCCGGCAAGCTTTACACGGTCGTGTCCTACGGCATTGATGCGCGCACCGAGCGGCTGAACTACGACGAGATCGAGGCGCTGGCCAAACAGCATCGGCCGAAGATCATCATCGCCGGCTACACCTCCTATCCGTGGATGCCGGATTGGGCGCGTTTCCGTCAGATTGCCGAGGCGGTCGGTGCGTACCTGCTGGCCGACATCTCGCATATCGCGGGCATGGTGGCGGCCGGCGTCGTGCCCAGCCCGATCGGTCACGCGCATGTCATCAGCTTCACCACACACAAAACCCTCTACGGGCCGCGCGGGGCGTGCATCCTGACGACAGACAAGAAGCTCGCCGCGAAGATCGACGCGGCCGTCTTTCCCGGCGAGCAGGGCGGCCCGCATGTGAACACCATCGCCGGCATGGCGGTCGCGTTCAAACTGGCCCGCACGCCGGAGTTCATCCAGCTCCAGCGCCAGGTGGTGGACAACGCGGCGCTGCTGGCCGCTGCATTGCAGCGTCATGGCCTGCGCGTGCCCTACGGCGGCACCGACACGCACATGCTGCTCGTGGACTGCAAGACGGTGCGCGCGGCCACCGGCATCAGCCCGGATGGCCTGAAGGGCACGCCGCTCATGGGCGACCCGGCCGCGCGCATCCTCGACCTGGCCGGCATCGTGCTCAACCGCAACACCATCCCCGGCGACAAAAGCGCACGCGCGGCATCGGGCATCCGTCTTGGCACGCCGTGGCTCACCCAACGCGGTTTCGGCCCCACAGAGATCGAGCGATTGGCCGAGATCATCGCGCGCGTGCTCAAAGCCTGCCGGCCGGTCGCCTATGCCGGCCGGCATGGGCCGATCTACCACGCGCAGATTGATTTCGATCTGCTCGAACAGGCCAAATGGGACGTGGTGAACCTGGCCTGTTGCGCCGACCTGCGGCCAGACTACCAGCCGAGCGGCTATCCGCATCACTATTTCATGCACAAGCCGACCACCGATCCCAGCCCAGACTGGGATGTGATCGAGATCGAGGGCACGCACGCCCGCGGCTTCTGCAACGTGGCGATGACCAACGATGCTTATCTCCTCAAGCCGGGAGAGTGTCAGCCGACCTGGCTGCTGGAGCCCAACGGCCGGTTGATGGCGCCGGGAGTGCTCAAACGACCTGGACCCGAAAGCACGCGCTTCCAGCTGCTGATCGCCAAAGAAGCGGAGACACGCGTCGTCCACTGGCTCCGCAATCTTTCCGATGGCTTCATGCGCATAGATCCGGACGATCCCTATGTCAAAGTGCCCGGCCCGGTGGTCGTGCGCCGTCTACCGCACGAAACCGCGTACGACTGGGAGATGAAACCGCCGGCGGTCGAGGACTTCGAGAAAGACACGGTCGGCTGGGCGCTCCACAAATCGTACTGGATCGGCCAAAAGGCACGCGCCGATGTGCCCGGCGGCCTGCAGCCGTTGCCGGCCTTCACCTGGACGCCGGCCGTCAACCCGCTGCTGCGCCGCACGCGGCTGTATGAGCAGCATCGCAAGCTGGGCGCGAAGATGGCATCCTTCGCCGGCTACGAAATGCCGATCCAGTACACGTCGGTGCTGGAAGAGCATCAGGCCGTACGCAATCGGGCCGGCCTGTTCGATGTGAGCCACATGGGCCTCTTCGAGTTCAGCGGCGAAAACGTGCACCTGTTCCTGAACAACGTCGCCACGAACGACATCTCGGCCCTGAAAGTGGGGGGGTCACACTACTCGTACCTGCTGGCGCCCGACGGCAGCGTCATAGACGACGTCTGGGTCTATCGCCTGGAGCGCGAGCGCTATTGGATGGTCGTCAACGCGGCGAACAACGACAAGGACTGGGCCTGGCTGAACGCTGTCCGCGAGGCGCGCGTGTGCATTGACCCGGCCCGGCCCTGGTCGCGCGCGTTAGGCTGCGAATCGGTGGTGATTCGCGACCTGCGCGATCCGCAGTGGGGCGACAAACAACGAGCGCAGCTGGCGCTGCAAGGCCCACGTTCGCGCGACATCCTGCTGGCATTGGCCGGCGAGGACGATGCCGCCATGTGCGAACGGCTGCTCGACATGCAGCGCAGCGAGATCATCGGCGGCGTGCTGGGAGGCTATGACCTCTGGCTGGCGCGCACCGGCTATACCGGCGAGCCGATGGCGTTCGAACTGTTCGTCCATCCCGACGACTTGCCTGCGCTCTGGCGCGATCTGCTACGTGTGGGCGCAGGGTTTGGCCTGAAGCCATGCGGCCTGGCCGCCCGCGACAGCCTGCGCATCGAAGCCGGGTTGCCGCTCTATGGCCACGAGCTGGCCGGACCGCTGAATCTTAACCCGGCCGATGCCGGTTTCGCGCCCTACGTCAAGCTGTCCAAGCCATTCTTCATCGGCAAGGCCGCGTACATCGCGCACGAGGCCAACCGCCAGGCGCGACTGGCCCGCTTCCAGACCGATGAAGAGCATGGCCCCATGCTCGGTCAGGGCGATGTGGTCGTCAATCCGAAGGGCCGCGTGGTCGGCTGGGTGACGAGCTGCTCGATTGACACGAATGGTCGCCAGACCGGCCTGTGTTATGTTCAGGATCCGCACTGGCAACGCGGCACCAGGCTGGGCGTCTATCGCGTCGGCAAAGCGGTTTGGGAAAGCCGGCCGCTCGATCAGCTGCAGCCCGGCGACCGCATCCAGCTGCCAGAGGGAATCACGATCATCGAACGGTTCTTGAACAAGGCGTAGGATCACATGCCAGGCGCCTGGAAGAGCGCCTGGCATGTGCGGGCGGAAACAGAAGACGAACAAGCCGCAACATGCCCAAAAGCAAAACTCTGTGGACTCTGTGCTGTGTCGGCCTGGTCTATAGCCTGGCATTGGCGCCGGGCAGGGCCACCGCCCAGGCGCCGACAGCAACGCCTGCCGCGCGCGCCTATTTGCCGCTGGTCATCAAGTCGGTCGCGACGCCCGTGTTCATCTGTCCGACCGAGTCGCAGAACAGCTACGCCCAAGGCCCTGCATATCAGTATGATCTGGACGATCCGGTGCGGCCGGCGGCTGATCACGCGGACAAGAACCTGGCGCTGCGCGGCTACACGACAAACACCGATGCCGGCCTGCGTCGCGAGTTGGTGGACTACGGCACCGACGATCCAATCCAACCGCCGCAGTTTGCCACCCTGTTCGCGCCGCCGCGTGTGCCGGCATTGCGTGGCTTCTATCGCGTGCACGATTGGATCTGGGCGCCCTCGCCTGAACCCGGCCGGCGCGGGGCCGCGCTGACGACCTGGCCGGTGACCGCGCTGGGCCTGGCCGTGACGCCTGGCGAAACGCTGCATGTGCCGATATCAGGCTATGCGATCGGCCAGGGCCACGCGGTGATCGTCCTCTACGCGGACGAGCAGCGCGTGGCTCTGCGCTATGCGCGCGAGGACAGTGCCGGCGCCCCGGGCTACACAGTGCACGTGGACGACCTGTGCACCGACCCGAACTTGCTGGCGCTCTACAGGCAGCTCGACGCCGCGACCGGCCCGCGCTACGTCTATCGGCCGCCGGAGCAGCGGCCCTACACCTATGCGCTGCCCGTGCTGCCGGCCGGACAGCCGATCGGGGTGGCGCGCAGCGCCGAGGTGATCGTCGCCATCGTGGACACCGGCAGCTTTATGGACCCGCGTTCCTGCGACGAATGGTGGCAGGTCCGGCCTGACTATGCCGGCACGTGCCCACCCCATGAGGATGGATCAATATCGCCATGACAGCTTCAGAAACTCTTTCACCGGAAATCATCGCCTGCATCCAACGCGCCCTGGCCGAGGACATCGGATCGGGAGACGTGACGACCGACAGCATCGTGCCGGCCGACGCGGTCGCCGCCGGCCAGATCATCGCCAAACAGGCCGGCATCGTGGCCGGGCTGGATGTGGCCGCGGCGACCTTCCGCCTGGTGGATGAGCGCGTGCAGTTCACGGCGCTCGTCGCCGAGGGTGCGGCCGTGACGGCACATCAGCCGCTGGCCACAGTCACCGGCCCGGCGCGCGCCCTGCTCACCGCAGAGCGCACCGCGCTGAACTTCCTGGGCCGCATGTCGGGCATCGCCACCCATACCCGGCGCTTCGTGGACGAGATCGCCGGCACGGCCGCGGTGATCCTGGACACGCGCAAGACCGCGCCCGGCCTGCGCCTGCTGGACAAGCTGGCCGTGCAGCGCGGCGGCGGCCAAAACCACCGCATCGGCCTGTACGACATGATCCTGATCAAAGACAACCACATTGACTTCGCCGGCTCGCTGGCCGAGGCCGTGCAGCGTGCGCGCGCCGCCCACGCCGACCTGGAGATCGAGGTGGAGGCACGCACGCTGAGCGACGTGTACGAGGCGCTCAAGCTGGGCGTGAAGCGTATCCTGCTCGACAACATGACGCTGCCCGAGCTCCGCTCGGCGGTCACGATGGCCGGCGGCCGTGCCCGCCTGGAGGCCTCGGGCAACGTCACGCTGCGCAACGTGCGCGCCATCGCCGAGACCGGCGTGGACTTCATCTCCAGCGGCAGCCTGACCCATTCGGCGCCGGTGTTTGACGCGAGTTTCGATTTGCAACCGCATCGGCCGGAGGGAGAACGCGCCTGATGCCCCAGATCCATCTCGACACCGATCTCGGCGGCGATATAGATGATCTCTGCGCGCTGGCGCTCGTGCTGAGCTGGCCCGGCGCCGGGCTGGTCGGCGTGACGACCAATCAGGACAACGGAGGCCGACGGGCAGGGTATGTCCAGTATGCCCTGCGACTCGTCGGCCGTGACGACGTGCCGGTTGCCGCCGGCGCCGATGCGTCTCTCCCCTGCTTCCGCGTCTATCCTGGGCTGCCGGATGAGGCCGCCTACTGGCCGGAACCGATCCCACCGGTGCCATCGTCTCTCGATACGGCGCTCGCTCTGCTCGAGCGCAGCATCCGGCAGGGCGCCACGATTGCGGCGATCGGGACATACACCAACCTGGCGCTGCTGGAAGCGCGCTCGCCCGGCATCCTGCGCAAAGCCCGGCTCGTGCTCATGGGCGGCTTCATCTTCCCGCCCAGGCCCGGCTTCCCGGCGTGGACGCATGAGATGGACTGGAACATCCAGAACGACGTGGAGGCGGCGCTGTGCGTCATCCGGCACAGCGACCCGCTGTTCGTGCCGCTGACGGTTACCGTCGAGACCGCACTGCGGCAGGCCGATCTGTCGGCGCTGCGCCGCGGCGGGCCGCTGGCGCAGCTCATCGCGGGGCAGGCCGAGGCGTTCGCCCGTGATGAAGGATATGCGCCGCGCTACGGCCAGACGTGCGCTGGCCTGCCCGACGACCTGATCAACTTTCAGCACGATCCGTTGACCTGCGCCATCGCGCTGGGCTGGCGTGAAGGCGTGGAGATCAGCGTCTTGCCGGTGCACACCGAGATCCGGGACGGCTGGCTGCGCCAGACTGTAGATCCGGCCGGCATTCCCACCCGCGTCGTGACGCGCATTGACGGCACGAAATTCAGTGCTTTCTGGCTGCGGATGATCACCGGGACGCTCGATGAGCGCCTCGAACCGAATGACGTGCCAGGCATCTTGCAGAGTGCCTGGCACGTGAGCGCATGATGACGTGCCAGGTATCTTGCAGAGTGCCTGGCACGTGAGTCCAGGATGACGTGCCAGGCATCTTGCAGAGTGCCTGGCACGTGAGCGCATGATGACGTGCCAGGCATCTTGCAGAGTGCCTGGCACGTGAGCGCATGATGACGTGCCAGGTATCTTGCAGAGTGCCTGGCACGTGAGTCCAGGATGACGTGCCAGGCATCTTGCAGAGTGCCTGGCACGTGAGTCCAGGATGACGTGCCAGGCATCTTGCAGAGTGCCTGGCACGTGAGTGCGAAAGAATCTGTTTATGGAGGTTGTTGGGACTATGGATGAGACCACCGTCGAAGGACTGTATCTCAAACTCAAACGCATGATCGGCGACTATACGCCCGATTTCGAGCTGCGCTATAAAGCCGAACTGGCCGCCGAGATCATCCGGCTGAAGGCGGAGAAAAACGCCGTAATCCTCGGCCACAACTACATGGAGCCGGCGCTGTATCACACGATTCCGGACTTCGTCGGCGACTCGCTGGAGCTGAGCCGCAAGGCCGCCCGCACCGACAAGGACATCATCGTCTTCTGCGGCGTAAAATTCATGGCCGAGACGGCAAAGATCCTCAACCCGACGAAGACCGTGCTGTTGCCGTCGGAGAAGGCCGGCTGTTCGCTGGCCGCCAGCATTACTGCCGAAGATGTGCGCGCGCTCAAAGCGCGCTTCCCCGGCGTGCCGGTGGTCAGCTACGTCAACACCTACGCGGACGTCAAAGCCGAATCAGACATCTGCTGCACGTCGAGCAACGCGGCAAAAGTCGTCAAATCACTCTCATCCGACACGGTCATCTTCCTGCCCGACGAGTATCTGGCGCGCAACGTGGCGCGTGAGACCGGCAAGCGCATCATCTTCCCATCGCTGCTCGAACCGGGCATTTCGGCCCAGCCAACGGAAACGGGACAGGCTGCGGAAGACGCCGGTTATGCCGGCACCATGATCGGCTGGCGTGGCCGCTGTGAGGTGCACGAGAAGTTCACGGTGGACGATATCCGCCGCGTGCGGCAACAGTTCCCCGACGTGGTGATCCTGGCACACCCGGAATGCAGCCCGGAGGTCACTGCCGCGGCTGATTTCTCCGGCAGCACCGCCGCGATGATTCGCTACGTCGAGCAGACGGCCGCGCCGCGCTACCTGCTGCTGACCGAATGCGCGATGGGCGAGAACATCGCCGCGGCCAACCCGGATAAGGAAATGCTGCGGCTCTGCTCGGTGCGCTGCCCGCACATGAACCAGATCACCCTGGAAGATACTCTCAAGGCGCTCCAGCTCAATCGTTACGTGATCGAGGTGCCGGAAGAAATCCGCGTCCGGGCTGTGCAGGCGGTGGAGCGAATGATCGCGATCGGATAGGAAACCATGATCCAGACCGAAGTCCTCATCATTGGCTGCGGGATCGCCGGCGCTACGACTGCGTTGCGGCTGGCGCGCAACCCACAGCGGCGCATCGTCGTGCTGACGCGCGCCCACGATCCCATCGAATCGAACACCCGTTACGCGCAGGGCGGCATCGTCTCCCGTGGCCCGGACGACACTGCCGATCTGTGCGTTGCCGATATCCTGGCTGCCGGCGCAGGCGCCAGTTCGCCCAGGGCCGCGCGCATCCTGGCCGAAGAGGGCCCCACAGTAGTACGCGAGGTTCTGATCGAAACCGCCAACGTGCCTTTCGACCGGGATGCGAACGGCGACCTGGCCTGGGGCAAGGAAGCCGCCCACTCGCGGCGGCGCATCCTCCACGTCGGCGACGGCACCGGCCAGGCCATCATGCAGGGACTCGTCGCCGCGCTGCGCCGCTGCCCCAACGTGACCATCCTGCCCCACTCGACTGCGGTGGACCTGCTCACCTTCCCGCATCATTCGCGCAATCCGCTGGACGCCTATCGGCCGATCACCTGCTACGGCGCCTACGTTTTCGATCGCGAGGAGCGCACAGTGCACCGCTATATCGCGGCCGCCACCGTGCTGGCCACCGGCGGGCTGGGACGCATCTACCGTAACACGACCAATCCACCCGGCGCGCGTGGCGATGGACTGGCACTGGCGCATCGGGCCGGCGCGCGCATCATCAACGCCGAGTACATCCAGTTCCACCCCACCGCGCTGGCTGCCCCGGGCGCCGAGGGCTTCCTGATCAGCGAAGCCGTGCGCGGCGAGGGCGGCGTGCTGCTCTCGCCGGACGGCCGGCCGTTTATGGCCAAATACTCGCCGGACTGGAAGGACCTGGCCCCGCGCGATGTGGTCGCGCGGGCCATCCATCACGAGATGGAGACCCACGGCTATTCTCATGTCTTGCTCGACATCGCCTCGCACATGCCCGCCGCCGAAATCCAGAGCCGGTTCCCGAACATCTACGCCAAATGCCTCGGGGTCGGCATTGACATTACCCGAGAGCCGATTCCGGTGGTGCCGGCCGCTCACTATTCGTGCGGCGGCGTTTGGGTGGACGAGTGGGGCCGCACGACCATCGCCAACCTCTACGCGGTCGGCGAGGTGAGCTGTACGGGCCTGCACGGCGCCAATCGCCTGGCCTCCACCTCGCTGCTGGAAGGACTCGTCTGGGGCAACCGCGCCGCGCAACACATCGAGGCATGGCTGAACGCCGAGCCGGGCCTCAAACTGCCTGGCCGCGACCAGACCCCGCCCTGGGATGAGAGCGGCCTGATCGCCGAGGCCGACCCGGCGCTGATCCAGGGCGACATGCAGGTCATCCAGAACATCATGTGGCACTACGTCGGCCTGGTACGCAGCGCCGATCGCCTCTCGCGTGCCATCCGCGAACTGCGTCACCTGTGGAACGAAATCGAGACCTTCTACCGCATGACCAAACTGAGCGACGGCCTGATCGGCCTGCGCAACGCCGTCGAAGTGGCGCTGATCATCGCACAGGCGGCACGACACAATCGCCAGAGCCGCGGCTGCCACTACCGCTCCGATTCGGTATCGCTCGAAGGGGATCGCCTGTTGTGAGGAACCCCCATAGACGAAAACGCATGGCTTGAGCCCCGCACCTGGGCCGTCGAACCACTCGCTCGCGATGCCGCCGAGGTGAGAGCGCGACATCAGGACAATCGCCGCGCCTGGAACGAGGGCGCGGCCAGCTACACCGCCGGGCTAGAGGAGGCCATCGCCTTCATCCGCAGCGGCCGCAGCAGCCTGCACCCCATCGAACGCGCCAACCTGGGCGACCTGCGGCCGTGGTGTGACGTGGCGATCCATCTCCAATGCGCGTCGGGCCGGGACACGCTGTCGCTCTGGAACGAGGGCGCGGCACGAGTGGTGGGCGTGGACATCTCCGACGTGCACATCGCCAACGCGCGACGCCTGGCGGAGGCGGTCGCCGCGCCGGCCACGTGGTATTGCTGCGACGTGCTGGACACACCGCACGAACTGAACGGCACGGCCGACCTGGTCTATACCGGCCGGGGCGCGCTCTGCTGGTTGCACGACCTGGACGGCTGGGCTGCGGTGATCTACCGGCTGCTCAAGCCGGGCGGCATCGTGCACGTGTTCGACGGCCACCCGGCCGCGTGGCTGTTCGATGCCGAAGCGGAAACATTGGTGGCATCCGGCGCGGATTACTTCAGCCACGCGGAGTGGAACCAGGGCTGGCCCACGACCTACATTGGCGATCTCGGCCGGCCGGTCGTCGAGCTGGCACGCAAACACGAACGGCTGTGGCCGCTGGCCGCCGTCTTCATGGCGCTGCGCCGCGCCGGCCTGACCGTCGAACTGTTCGGCGAATACCCCGAGGACTTTTGGGACAGCTTTCCCCGGCTCCGGCCGGAGCTGCGCGGACGGATTCCCATGACATTCGCGATGCTAGCGCGCCGGCCGACGTAGCCCCGCTGCAACGAGGCACGCCGGCCGCGCTCAGGCCGCCAGCGCCGCCATTGCCGCGCGGAAATCGCGGCGACCCAATCCCAGGCGAAAATGATCGCCGGCGACCTCGAACACATCGCCCGGCAAGATCATCGTATCGTACTGCTCCAGGGCGCGGCGACAGAACTCGGCGACCGGGGAGCCGGCGATGAACTGCGGAAAGGCGACCGGCCCGGCCTGCGGCGGCAGCCAGCGAAAACGGTCGGGGTGGCCGGCGAAGAACTGCTCGGCCAGCGTCAGATTCGCGCGGATGATGGCCAGGTTGCGCGCCGTGATCTGCTCGGCGCGACGCAGCGCCATGAGGCCCAGGATCTCGGCCGGCGCGCTGTTGCAGATCGTGGTGTAATCCCGAAACGCCTGCGCGCGCGCCAGGAACGACCGATCGTGGGTGGCCAGCCAGCCGATGCGCAGGCCGGGCAGGCCGAACGCCTTCGACAGGCCCCCCAGCGCAATGCCCCGCTCGTACACGTCGGCGACCGAGGGCAGTCGACGCCCGGGATCGTACTCCAGCAGACGATACATCTCGTCTGCAAAGACGACCAGGTTGTGTTGCCGCGCCAGGTCAAGGATGGTGTTCAGCTCATCGCGGCCGGGCAGATAGCCCGTCGGATTGTGCGGGAAGTTAATCACGAGCAGCCGCGTGGCCGGGGTGATATGCTGCTCCAGCGCTGCCAGGTCGAGCCGCCAGCCCGACGCGTCGGGCTGCAGCGTCCAGCGTGTCGTCCGCGCGCCGAGCGCGCTTGCCACCTCGTACAGCGACTGATAGCCCGGAAAGGTGACGATGACTCCGTCGCCCGGCGCCACCAGCACGTTCATGGCGATGAAGATCAGCTCTTCGGGCGCAGCGATCAGCACCTCGTCGGCTGCGATGCCCTCGTAGAGCGCGGCTGCCGCGCTGCGCAGCAACGGATGCCCTGCCGACTCCGTGTAGCCCAGCTTCAGATCGCGCCACAATGCCAGCGACTCATCATCTGCCAGCGCCAGCAGCTCTGCCAGCGTCAGCGCCTCGCAATCGGAGGCGCTGAGCAGATAGCGCGCGCTGAACTCATGGGCGGCGAAAAAGCGTTCGAGCTTGAACTCGCGCAGCTGCATCGGCCCTACTGACCCAACATGGCTTTGATCGTCTGGTCAAACTGCTCGAAAGGCAGCGCGCCCGAGATGGGCCGGGTGGTCAGCGTTCTGCCCTGAGCATCCACTCGATTCAGGAAGAAGGCCGGGGTGCCTCGCACGCCCAGTTTTGTCCCCTCTTCCAGGTCCTGACGAATGCGCGCGTCCGTGCGGGCATCTTTCACGCACGCGTCGTACCTGCCGGCGTCCACGCCGAGGGACAGCGCGTGCTGCCGGAACCGCTCGGCAGCGTCGCCGGCGTTGGCCCAGCTGCTCTGGTTGGCGAACAGCCAGTCGTGCATGACCCAGAACAGCCTGGGCGCCTGCAGGCCGGCACAATAGGACGCCCTGGCCGCAGGCATGGCATTCGGATGGTTACTCAACGGAAAATGCCGAAAGATCGTGACCACCTTGCCGGTAACTCCGTACGCTTCATCCAGAAGCGGGCCCGTCTGCAGCTCATGACGGGCACAGAACGGTCACTGGAAATCCGAGAACACGACCAGCCGGATCGGCGCCCGCGGATCACCGCGATAGAAGTTGCCCTCCATGTCCACACCGACCGGCTGATCGGCACGCTGGACGGCCACGGCAGCCGGCGTGGGCTGGCCGGCTGCGCCGGGCGCGGCCGACTGAGGTTTCTGCAGATCCTGGATCACCTTCTCGAACTGCTCTACCGCGATCAGGCCCGGCACACGCAGGCCGGACTGCGCGCTGGGATTCAGCACCAGGAAGTACGGGACCTGCGACACCTGGATCTGCTCGGCCAGCGCCATGTCGGCATCGAGCTGTTCCTGGCCGACGGCGTCGGCCACGCAGGTCTCAAATCTGACCACATCCAGGCCCAGGACTTTGGCGTAGTCGGCCATGGCCGCACGGTCCCCCTCTTGCCACCGGCCCTGATTAGCCGTCAAGCTGTCGGCGAACTCCCAAAACTTGTCCTGATCGCCCGCGCAGAAAGCTGCTAGCGCCGTCTGGGGCGCGGAAACCGCCAGATATTTGTAAATGAGACGCACCTGGCCGGTTTTGACGTATTTGTCCTGCAACACAGGCTGCACTGTCCTGGCGAATTCAACGCACGCCTCACAGCCGAAATCGCTGAACACGAAGATGAGGATCGGCGCCTGCCTCTCGCCCAGCGAAGGGCTGCCGTCATACGTGAAGCCCGGCCGGTTCGGATTGGCATCGTAGGGCTGGACGTTCGGGGGCAGCGGCGTTGGGGTCGGCGGCGGTCGGAGGCCCTGATCGGCCTTCGCGATGAGCTTCTGAAACTCGGCGAACGGGTAGGCCCCGGCCAGGAACCAGTCGTTGATGAAGAAGGCTGGTGTGCCCTGGACGCCCAGCTTCATGCCGTCCTCCAGATCGCGCGCAATGCGCGCTTCGGTCTGCGGATCGCGCACACAGGCATCATAGCGGGCGGCATCTGCGCCGAAGGAGAGAGCCGTCTGGCGAAAACGCGTCGCCGCATCCGCGGCGTTCGACCAGGAGGTCTGGTTGGCGAAAAGCCACTGGTGCATGGCCCAGAAGAGGCGCGGGGCCTGTTGGCCGGCGCAATAGGCCGCTTTGCTGGCCGGCAGCGCGTTTGGATGAAGCTGTTGCAGCGGAAAGTGCCGGAAATAGGCCACGACTTTGCCGGTAGCGATGTAGGTCTCTTCCAGGAGCGGGCCTGTCTGCAGGACGTGGCGCGCGCAGAACGGGCACTGGAAATCGGAGAACTCCACCAGCTTGATCGCCGCGTTCGGGTTGCCGCGGTAGAAATTTCCGTCGGCATCCACCCCCACGGGAATGTTGGAGACCATCTCCGTCTGGGCCGCGGCCGTGGGCGCGGCCGGGCCGAGCGGGACGAGCGCCGTCGGCGAGGCGGTCGGCACAGGTTGAATGGCTGTTGCCCCCGCAGTCGGTGCAGGTGAGACGCGGCGAGGGCCAACCGGCAGGCCCGAAAAACATGCCGCGGCGATCAGCGCCACAAGCAGCAACGTCAGGCCCGCGACGGCGCTTCGGGGGCTGACACCCGAACGGATTTGCTTCATGAATGAGCCTCCTCAGCAAAAATTGCGGAGCCTAGCGCCGCGCGGATTGCTGCAAAAATGTCTCCATCAGGCCGAAGATGACGCCGATCGTAATGGCAGCCAGCCAGCTGAATGCGGCGATCAGCCGCAAGCCGATACAGATCGCCGCCCACAGGCCGATCCACATGGCCACGCGGAGCGCCACGGCCGGATACTCTCCGACGAGCGGCGCTCTCAGGCGACGGGCCGCCACCCACACCCACGGCGCGGCCGTCATCGTCAACGCCAGGGCCAACATCGGCAGCACCAGGATCAGGCCGGTGAGCGAAAAAGGCAGCGCGCCGGTCAGAAAAACGACGCCGGCCCAGCCCAGCAACGCCAGCGGCACACTCAAAAGCCACAGGGTACGCGCAGACATGGCACGACGCCCCTTCAACGCGACGCGTCGGCCGCCCGCGCCGCGTTATCGGCCTCATCGCCAGCAGTGAACGGCAGAGCCTCCAGCGCCTGCTCGACGCGCGCCTTGAGCAACACGCCATTAGGGCGCTGGCCGAGGCCCCACAATGAGGATATAATTGTAGCAGTGAACCGCTCGGTCATCTGTTTGAGCGCTTCCGGTTTGATCCGTTCGCCGTGCTCAAACCAGAGCGCGGCTGCATGTCCCATCACGATGGTGGTCGAGCTGGCGATTGCCGCCGAGAGCAGCCAGCCCGGCACGCCGCCCAGCTTGCTCAGCTCCTGGAACAATGTGCGGCCAGCAAAGCCCAGCCCGAACGTGGCTGCCAGTTCTTTGGCCATGGACAGGCTGATCGGCCGGCCATAGATGCGGCTGATGCCGACGACCATGATGGCCTGCGTCGTCACCAGCGGGACAAAATCCACGATCGGCAACGGTGCGAGCGCGATCACGGCCGCCAGGCTGGCCGCGGTGATGGTCGAACGGCGGGCGAGCTCCCGGCGATAGGCCGGCATGGCGCTGCCCAACGCGGCCACCAGCTCCGGCTCGGAGATGGCGATGGCCATCAAGATCGGGAGAAGGTTGGTGCCATCTTTGGCCGAGATGGGGATGACCTGTTCCGGCTTGAGACCAAGGCTGGCGGCAGCTTCCTGGGTCACGGCCGCCAGGTCGCGCTTCACCAGATCGCTCTTGTTCAGGACGACGACATATGGCTTGCCCAGGCCGACCAGCCCGGTGAAGACCTCCAGCTCGTTGCGTCGGATGCCCTGACCCGCGTCGAACACGATGATCAGGAAATCAGCCGCGCGCGCGGCATCCAGCCCGCGCTGACATTCCAACGCGCCGTATGCGCCGGCCGCGTCGGCGCCGGGGGTGTCCACGACGATGAACAGCCCCGCCTCGGCCTCCTGCGGCAGGCGCGTGGTGCCCGGCAGAGGACTCACGGCCGCAGCCGCCTGCGGTTCCTGGATGAACTGATTGTAGAGAGTGGACTTCCCGACGTTGGTCGGGCCGACGATGGCCACTCGCTGCTTGCGGCCAAATGCCGTCTTGACATGGGCAGCCGCCATGCCCACCAGCAGCCGCAGCAGCTGCCGCTCTGAGGGCACGCCGCGCAGGATGCTCAGCAACGCCTCACGCTCATCCGGAGAGAGCGCCGCCCAGGTTGCAGCCAGCTGACGCTGAGTCGTCGGCGGCAATGATTCCAGGAGTTCGTTGATCGAAAGTTGCATGTTCGCTCGCTGCAATGATTTACGCCGGCCGATCCCAGCCGGACTCCAGGCCTTCGGGGTCATAGTCGCCCCATTTCACGTCAACCGTCAGCGCCAGGCGCACCGCATCGTCCAGATTGGCCTGGCTGACCGCTCTCTGGACCGTGGCGGCGCGCACAGCCGCCAGGTCGGCCGATGGCATGCGCCGGCCGGGTTCGATCGCCACGATGCGCACAGCCGTCACATCGGCCTGCGCGTACGGGATGGTGGTGCCCGCGGGCTGGCCGAGGATCACGCGCGCCAGAGCCGCACCTGCGCCCAGAAAGCCATGAGCAAAATCGGCCTGCGCATCGGGGACGATGTCGAAGGCCATCTGCTCCAGGCTGCCGTCCTCACCGATCAGCTCGACCACTACCCGGCTGCCGATGGCAACACGCGGAACAGCCGCGCGCAGGACAATTTCCGGTTGATCAGAGACTGTATCTGCCATGATCGCGTCCCTCTAGAAGATTTCTCCGGGCATGCCAGGCCTCTTCGGGAGTGCCTGGGACACGAACGGGCACGGTCGGAGACCGGCCCGAGCGACCCGGGAACAGAGCCGGGCATGGTGACGTCTCCGCATTGCCGGGCAATGAACAAAGCAGGTCGGATGACTGTCTTATTATTTTACGCCCCGGCGCAATCGCTGTCAAAACAACCACACGGTTTGGCAGCTGGGCCATTCGCGTGTAGAATGCACATAATCAACTGATTTGCCGTCAAGTGTTTATCCCTGCGGCAGGAGGCCGTGCCATGGACCTACATGCCTATTTCGACATTGTGCGGCGGCGAGGCTGGATCATCGTCGTGGTTGCGGTAATCGCAGTGGTCGCCGCGCTCGGTATCAGCCTGGTGCAGACGAAGATCTATCGCGCCACCGCGCGCATCAGCGCGGTGCCGGCCCGGCCCGACTGGGGCCTCGGCAACAGCGCCAAAGATCTGCTGCGTAACTTCGTCAACAACATCAACACCCACGACATGGCGAACCGGGTGATCGCCCGGGCACAGCTCGACATGAACTCGTACGACCTGTTGGCGAAGATCACCGTCAGCGCCGAGCCGGAGAACTTCATCATCCGCATAGACGCCAAAGACCGCGATCCGGAGATCGCCAAACGGATCGCCAAGACGATGGCCGACCTGTTCGTGGATGATCGAGTCGCTTATTATAACACGCAGGACAAAAACAACCGCATCGAGGTGAAGCTGGTGGACAGCGTCATTGATGCGCCGCTCTACCAGCCGAAGCCGCTGATGAATGCTGCGGCAGGGGGCGTGCTGGGCGCGCTGATCGGCGCGCTGATCGTATTGGCGCTCGAATGGATGGCGGCCGATATTCTCGCCGCCCCTGCGGCGGTCGAACGCACGACCGGCCTGCCGGTGCTGGGCGTGATTCCAGCGCTCGGGCCGCGGCCGGTCGCGTCACAACGCAAGCAGCCCGCGGCGATGCAAACCAGCAAAATCCCAGGAGGCGCGCGATGACTCCCGACCTCGTCACTCTGACCGATCCCGCCTCACCGATGGCCGAGGCCTATCGCCGCCTGCGGGTCAACCTGAGCGCGCTCGGCAAGAAGCACGCGCTGCGCACGCTGCTGGTGGTCGCAGCCGCGCCGGATGACCATAAAGCCCAGACGGTGGCCAATCTGGCTGTCTCGTTCGCCCGCATCGGCAGCCGGGTGATCCTGGCAGACTGTGACCTGCGGCATCCGATGCAGCACCTGCTGTTCGGCTTGGAGAACGCGGCCGGCGTGACGACTGCACTGGCCGCGCCGACCGCGCCCCTGCCGCTGCAGGCCACAGCCGTCGCCAATCTGCGCCTGCTGACCAGCGGCCCCGGCCTGGATGCGCCTGCCGACGCGCTGGCATCGCCCGCCATGGCCGATCTGCTCGGCCGCCTGGGCACCGAGGCCGACATCGTGCTGCTCGACGCAGCGCCCGTCACCCAGGCCACCGACGCGGTCGAGCTGGCGACACGCGTAGACGGCGTCCTGCTGACCATTCACGCCGGTCACACCAGGCGTGGAGACGCGCAACGGGCTGCCGAGCAGCTGGCGCAGGTGGGCGCCAATGTGCTCGGCGCGGTTCTGGTGAACGCGGCCGAGGCGTAGCATTTCCGAGAAAAGGCGACGCAAACGATGAAGCACATCATGGTCACAGGCGGGGCGGGATTCATCGGCTCCAACTTCGTGCGCTACATGCTCCAAAAATACCCGGAATACTCGATCCTGGTCTACGACAAGCTGACCTATGCCGGCAATCTCGATAACCTGCTGGACGTGAAGGACGACTCGCGCTACCACTTCGTACAGGGCGACATCTGCGATGCCGCCGCAGTCGCCGAAGCCATTAAAACTTACCGGATAGACACCATCGTCAACTTTGCGGCCGAGACGCACGTGGATCGCTCGATCATAGATCCGGATGCCTTCATCCGGACGGATGTCTACGGCACGTATGTGCTGCTCGAAGCAGCGCGCCAGTTCGGGTTGGAGCGCTTTCACCAGATCAGCACCGACGAGGTCTACGGCCACGTCCACGGCGACCATCGCTCGTTGGAGACCGACCCGGTCGCGCCGCGCAGCCCCTATGCGGCCAGCAAGACCAGCGCCGACCTGATGACCATCGCCTACCACGTCACCTACGGCCTGCCCGTGACGATCACGCGCGGGGCCAACAACATCGGCCCCTACCAGTATCCCGAAAAAGTCGTGCCGCTCTTCGTGACTAACGCCATTGACGACCAGCCGCTGCCGGTTTATGGCGATGGCCGGCAACGTCGCGACTATCAGTACGTGCTCGACCACTGCGAAGGCATTGACGTGGTGCTGCACAAAGGCCGGATCGGCGAGATCTACAACGTGGGCACGGGCTCCGAGATGGAGAACCTGGCCATGGTGGAAATCCTGCTCGACGAATTGGGCAAGCCGGCCAGCCTGATCCGACACGTCGAAGATCGCCCTGGCCACGACCGGCGCTATTGCCTGAACGTGGACAAGCTCAAGGCGCTGGGCTGGCAGCCGCGACATACACACGAAGAGGCGATCCGTCTGACCGTGCGCTGGTACATGGCGAACGAATGGTGGTGGCGCAAGATCAAATCGGGCGAATTCAAAGAATACTACCGCAAGCTCTACGGCCAACGCCGCATCATCCAGCCATGACGCATCCTGACACCTGATGTTTCACATTTCACGAGACCTTGCATGTTCAAAAACCTGATCCAGAAAATCATCGGCGATCCCAGCCAGCGCGAGATCCGGCGGCTACAACCGATTGTAAATGAAATCAATGCGCTGGGGTCCGAGTTCGAGCGCATGAGCAACGACGAACTGCGCCACCAGACCGAAGTCTTCCGGGCCGCCATCCGCGAACGCGTCGGCTCGCTGCGCGAGGAGCTGGCCCGCGCGCGCGCCGAATGGGCCGGCGAAACGGACGCCACCGTTCAGACGCAGATGCGCGTGGAAGTGCGTCGGCTGGAGCGCGAGCTGCACGCCGCCGAAGCTGAAGCCATGGATGCCATCCTGCCGCGCGCCTTCGCCGCCGTGCGCGAGGCTGCCACCCGTGCCATCGGCCAGCGCCACTTCGACGTACAGCTGATCGGCGGCATCGTGCTGCACCAGGGCAAGATCGCCGAAATGAAGACGGGCGAAGGCAAAACCCTCACCGCCACCCTGCCCCTCTACCTGAACGCGCTCACCGGCCGCGGCGCCCATCTGGTCACGCCGAACGATTATCTGTCCAAATTCGGCGTCCAGTGGATGGGACCGATCTATCACCTGCTGGGAGTCAGCGTCGGCGTGATCCAGTCGGCCGCGGCCAATCCGGAGCTGGGCTCCTTCCTCTACGACCCCGACTACCTGGCGGCCGACGACCGCTATCAGCGTCTGCGGCCGGTCAGCCGGCGCCAGGCCTACGAGGCCGACATCACCTACGGCACCAACAACGAGTTCGGCTTCGACTACCTGCGCGACAACATGGTGTATGACCTGAACGACTGCGTCCAGCGCGATCGGCACTATGCCATCGTGGACGAGGTGGACAACATCCTGATTGATGAAGCGCGCACGCCGCTCATCATCTCCGCGCCCGCACAGGAGTCTTCGGATTACTACCGCACCTTCGCGCAGATCGTGCGTCGGTTGCAGCCCGGCCGCGACTACACCATTGACGAAAAAGATCGTATCGTCACGCTGACCGAAGAGGGGATCGGCCGCGTAGAGTCCATGCTCAACATTCCGCCGACCCAGAGCCTCTACGACAGCGAGCACTACGAACTGACGCCTTATCTCGACAACGCGCTGCGCGCCCATGCCCTCTACAAACGAGACCGCGACTACATCGTCAAAGACGGCGAAGTGATCATCGTGGACGAGTTCACCGGCCGCCTGATGTACGGCCGGCGTTTCTCAGAAGGCCTGCACCAGGCCATCGAGGCGAAAGAAGGGGTGCGCATCCAGCGCGAGTCGCTGACGTGGGCCACGATTACCTTCCAGAACTACTTCCGGATGTACGAAAAGCTGGCCGGCATGACCGGCACCGCGATGACCGAGCAGGAGGAATTCTTCAAGATCTACAATCTGGAGGTGGTCGCCATCCCCACCCATCGGCCGGTGATCCGCATAGACTACCCCGACGCGGTCTACAAATCCGGCCAGGCCAAATTCCGAGCCGTGGTGCGCGAGATCGAGGAGCTACACAAAAAAGGACAGCCGGTGCTCGTCGGCACGGTGGCCATCGAGACCTCCGAGATGCTCGCCGAGATGCTTCGCCGCAAGGGCATTCCGCACAACGTCCTCAACGCCAAGCAGCACGAAAAAGAAGCCGGCATTATCGCGCAGGCGGGCCGCTCCGGCACGGTGACCATCGCCACGAACATGGCCGGCCGCGGGGTGGACATCCTGCTCGGCGGCAACCCGGAGGGCCTGGCCCGCGAACGTCTGCGCCGGGAGGGCGTAGACCTGGCTAGCCTGAAGGATGACGATCCCCTCTGGCAGGAGGCGCTGGCCCAGGCTCGCGCCGAGGTCGAAATAGATCGGCAGAAGGTGGTCGCGCTCGGCGGCCTGCACGTGCTGGGCACCGAGCGCCACGAGGCCCGCCGCATTGACAATCAGCTGCGCGGCCGTTCGGGCCGCCAGGGCGATCCGGGCTCTTCCCGCTTCTACGTTGCGCTGGACGACGACCTGATGCGACGCTTCGGTGGCCAGAGCGTCTCCAACCTGATGGAGCGGCTGGGCCTGGATGAGGACGTGCCCATCGAGGCCGGCCTGGTGAGCAAAGCGATCGAAAGCGCCCAGATGCGGGTGGAAGGCTACAACTTCGACATCCGCAAGCACGTATTGGAATACGACGACGTCGTCAACAAACAACGCGAAGTGATCTACAACCAGCGCCGCCAGATCCTGAGCGAGCCGACTATGCGGCCGACGATCATGGGCATGGTCGCCGACGAGATCAAAAACCTGGTGCAGCAGTTCGCCGGCAGCCCGGAACGCAGCGAATGGGACCTGGCCGGGTTATCGGCCGAGCTGAACAAGATCATCTTCCCGCCGCATGGCGAACGGCCTGAGCACTGGCGCGACTTCACCGCGGAGCAGCTGACCGACCATCTGATCGCCCTGGCCGAAAAGGCCTATGATGTCAAAGAGCAGGCCATGGGCGCCGAAATGCTGCGCCAACTCGAACGATTGGTCATGCTGCGCGCGGTGGACAACCGCTGGGTGCGCCATCTGACCGATCTGGACGAGCTGCGCGAGGGGATCGGCCTGCGCGCGTTCGGCCAGCAGGACCCGCTGGTCGCCTACAAGCGCGAGGCGCACGAGATGTACGAGGAGCTGATCGCGGCCATCTCGCGCGACATCGTCTACGCCATCTACCACGCCCAGATGGTGGCCCGGCCGACATTGCCGACGCGCATGCAGACCAATCGGAGCGACGGTGGCGCAGCACAACCGGCGCGCGCGGCCAAGACGCCGGGCCGCAACGATCCCTGTTGGTGCGGCTCGGGCAAGAAATACAAGCATTGTCATCTGCGCGCCGACCAGGGCCTGGCCCCGGCGTCGGCGATCGCGAGCAGCGAAAACCGGCCGGCCCAGCCGCCGGCTTCGGCGCCTGTCAGCGCCGGCAGGGCGAGTCCGGCGGCCACAGCACGCGGCAAAAAGCCGACCGGCAAGCCGCGGCGCTAGCGCTGATGCGCGCCATGGCGAGGAAACGGCCTGAGATCACGGAGCAATAAGCATGCCCCATCCTGCCCTGCCCGAAACCCGTACTCCTTCCCGCCGGTCCGACCTGGCAACCATGCTCGCCGCGGTGCGCGACATGCATTGCATCTCCGTCGTCGGCGTCAGCAACCTGGGCAAATCGAGCCTGCTGCGCGCCCTGGCCGAGACCATCTCGCAGCGCGACCGCGACGATGACGGGACCGCCTGCTATCTGCCCGTCTACATTGACTTCAACCGCATGCTCGACATGACCGAGCAGGCATTCTACGAGCTGATCCTGCGCTGCGCCCTGGATGCCCTGGACGCCGCGACGACTGACGAGGTCGCGGCCAGGGTGCGCGCGGCGTACAACGTCCTGATTAAACCAAACAGCAGCTTCGAAGTGCCACTCAGCTTCGCCCAGGCCATGGCCACCATCGGCGACCTGCTGCCCCAGAAAGTGGTGTTCCTGTTCGACGAGCTGGATGGGCCGCTGACGGGCATTGACGGCCGCGTCTTCCTCAACCTGCGCGCCTTGAAAGACAAACACTGGCAGGGCCTGACGTATGTCACCGCCACCAACCGCCGGCTGGAGCAAATCAACCGAGACAGCAACGTGGCCGAGTTCGCCGAGCTGTTCGCGCGCTACCTCCTCTATGTCTCGCCGCTGGACGAAGAGGAGACCGCGCGCTTCGCCGCCGAATTTGCCGCCAAAGAAGACGTCACCTTCAGCGAGCAGGACGTGGCATTTCTCCGGCTATGGACCGGCGGCCATCCCGGCCTGCTGGAAACGGTCTGCCATCTGTTGGGCGCGCTGACGGGTCGGCCGCTGCGCGATCCGACGCAGGACTGGATCATTCACCGTCGCGCGGCCGAGCTCATCCCCCTGGAGCCGAGCATCCAGATCGAATGTCGCCGCATCTGGGACGACCTGACCCCACAGGAGCAGGATGCGCTGCTCTCGCTCTATCGTTCGCCCGCCGAAAAGGACCCACCGGGCATGGATGCCGTCATCGCGCAATACCTGGTGATCGGCCAGGGCCCGGAACGCCGCATTTTCGCCCACGCCTTTGCCGATTTCGTGCAGCGTCAGCACATCACCCGCCGGTCTGGCCCGCACGTGGGCCTGCACGTGGACGCCGACAGCGGCGAGGTCTGGGTCAACGGTGTGCAGGCGCCGACCCTCACCAACCTGGAATACCGCCTGCTGCTCCTGCTCTATGGCCGGCTCGGTAAAATCGTCACCAAATACGACGTGGTCGAGGCGGTCTGGGGCGAAGACTACATAGACGACGTAGACGACGCGCGCATCGAGAAGCTCATCAGCCGGTTACGCCAGAAGATCGAACCGGACGTCGCCAATCCGCGCTACCTCATCACCGTGCGCGGCCGCGGCTACAAACTCGTGAACGCTTAATCCTGTCAGTTCACCGTCGGCTGTCTGTCAAGCGACCACACAGCGGTCGTGCTAATATCTGGTCGTCGAAGCCCAAAACCCTGCCGGACCGCGAATCCCCCAGGGTTTGCCACTCATCATCTGTTCAGGAGGACACTCATGGCATCCTTGCTCGACAAGGTCAATACCCTGATTTCGGCGAATCTGCACTGGCTGGTAGACCAGGCGCTGAAACAAAACTCACTGGCTGTCATCCAGCAATACATCCGCGAAGTCGAAGACAACCTGGCCGATCTGACCGATGCCGTGGCGACTGTCGGCGGCAACGTCAAGACGATCCGGCGCAAGCGCGACGAACTGCAAGCCAAAGCGGACGAACTCGACCGCAACATTGACATCTTCCTGCGCGAGAGCCGGGATGACCTGGCCGCGGCCGCGCAGAGCAAGCTCAACTCCACGCAGCGGCTGCTCGAGACCTACAATCAGCAACTGGAGCAGATGCAGCGGGAGTACCAGAGCCTGATGGACGCGCGGCTCAAACTCGAAGCCAAGCTCACCACCATCAAACAGGAGCGCGAGGAACTGGAGGCACTGCTCGAGCTGGCGAAGTCGAAAGAGCTGACGGCCAAGGCCATCAAGTCGCTGGACGACCTGTCGGGCGTCGGCGATGCAGATGTGGCCCGCATCGCGGACTCGATTCGCGCCCGGCTGGACAAGGCCTCGGCGCAGACCGAGATGCGCGCGCAGACCCTCGATCGGCAGATGGACGAAATCCTCAACAAGCAGGAGCTGGACGCCCAGCTGGCCGCCCGCAAGGCCCGGCTGGGGCTGACGGCCCGCCAGTAGCGAGGACGACATCCGCCGAGGGTGGGCGATCCCGCAGATCAGACACACCGGAGGCGTCCCATGACATCCCTGTTGGAAAAGGTTCAGACCCTGATTGCGGCCGATCTGAACCGGCTCGTAGACCGCGCCCTGCAATCGAATGAGCCGGCGCTCTTCCAGCATCACCTGCGCGAACTGCAGCGCATCCAGGCCGAAGTCAATGAAGAGATGCTCAGCGCGCAGGTCGAGCTGAACCGGCTGCGCAAGCGGAGCGAGGAGCAGCTGGCCCTGGTGGCCAAACAAGACGCGGAAGTGGACCAGCTATTGCAGGCCGGCCTGCATGAAGACGCACTGGCCGCCCAGGAACGCGTGAACAATTCCCGCATGATCGCCGCGCAGCTGGCCGAGCAAACGGCCCGACTGGAGGCCGAATATGCGCGCGTCGCGGAGACGAAGGCCCAACTCGACGCGCGGCTCGCCCTCATGATCCAGAGCGAGCCACGGGTGCAGGCAGCGAGCGGCCTGGCGCGCGCCAAGGAACTGACGGCCCAGGCGCTGCGCTCGCTGGAAGACCTGGAAAGCGCCGGCGATCCCGATGTCGCGCACACGATCGGCGCGATTCGCGCACGGCTGGCCGAAGCCGAGGCGCAACTGGCGCAGCTCGAGGCACGCGGCCTGGCTCGCGGCGAAACCCCAGAGGCACTGAAACGCAAGGAGCTCGAGGCGCAACTGGAAGCACGCAAGGCACGGCTGGGGCTATAGCCACGTCGGCGTTCGGTGCTGCGTTCCATTGAAGCGTTGCAACGTGCAAACGTAGAAGGAGAAAGGCATGAACCTGGCTCCGATTCTCGTGACGCTGGGGGGCGGGCTGTTGGCGCTCATCCTGGCGATCTATTTCTGGATGTCCGCCAGCCGCGGCGGCCGGCGGACGCAGGCCGTCTTCTTCACCATCCTCGCCGTCGTCCTGTTGATCGTCGCGGCCGGGCTCGGCTGGCAGCGGCTGGGCCCCAATGCCTCGTCGCAGCAACTGGTCGTCGTCCCGCGCGGGCCGGTGCAGGTGCGCGTACTTGTGGCCCTGCCCGTCGAGCCGTGGGTGCGCGAGGCCGCGCGACAGTTCAACGAAAAGGGCCTGCGCCAGGACGGTCAGCCGATCGAAGTGCAGGTGACGGCCATGGACGGTCTGGCCGCGTTGGGCAAGTTCGACCGCAACGAGTTCGGCGCGCTGACCGCCAACCAGACGCGCGATCAGCTCTCGGCGCAGGAGCGCCAAAAGCTCGAAACCACCTTCCCGACCGTCTGGATCCCGGACAGCCGCTACCTGGTCGAACTGGCCAACGCTCTCTACAAAGAGCGCCTCAGCCGCGATGTATTCCTGACCGACGGCGAGTATCGCGCCCGGCCAATTGCCGTCTCCCTCTTCACGTGGGGGCTCTACAGCAGCCGCGCTGCCGCGCTGGAGAAGAAGTTCGGCAAAATTGACTGGCAGGTGATCCACGATGCAGCCATCGCCAAAGGCGGCTGGCCCGAGCTGGGCGGCGACCCGGCGTGGGGCTTCTTCAAGCTCGTTGTGCCCAACCCGCGACGCAACGTCGGCGGCCTGGCTGCCATGATCGCCGCGGCGGGCGAATACTACGACAAGCCCAACATCTCGGTCGCCGAAGTGACCGACCCGCAATTCCAGAAGTGGCTGAAGGAGCTGATGGGCGCACTGACCGATGTCGGCGGCGCCAGCGCCTACACCGCTGAAGACTTTGCCCTGTTCGGCTACTCGGTTGGCGACGGCGGCCAGCTGCTGGAGAGCGACCTGCTGAACAACATGGCCGGCATCCAGAAACGCTGGGCCGATCCGCTGGTGATCCGCTACCCGAAATACGTCACCTGGTTCGACTTCCCGTTCTCGATCTGGATGGGGCCCGAGACAACCGCTGCGGAGAAGAACGCCGCGCTCCAGTTCGAACAGTTCCTGCTCTCAACCGAGATGCAGAAACTGGCGGTGGCGCAGGGCCTGCGGCCGGTCAACAATCAGGTCAGCATCACGGCAGGCGACAATCTGTTCGTGCAATGGCAGTCCCAGGGCATCGAGGCGGTCGTGCCGCGCACAACGCGCATGGCAACCCCCAGCCGCGATGTGTTGCAGGCGTTGCTGCGCTGGTTTGATCTGAATGTGGGGAAATGAGGCCGGGAGAAGGAGTGGGCGATGAGCAGGCGAAAGAAGAACCAGCAGCAGGTCGCTACCAGGCTCCTCGTGGGGATCCTCGGCATACTTCTGGTCATGTGCGTTGTGCTGGGGATCACGGGCATCTCGGTACTGATCGAATCGTTCCGACAACCAGGTCAGCCCGCGGCCAGCCCTGAGGTCAACACACACAATGCCACGCTGACGATTGCCGTCTCGCCGGAGAAGGCTGTGCTGCTCAAGAACCTGGCCGACAAATTCAACGCCAGAAATCTGCGCACGCCCGATCGCCAGCCGATGCGCATCGAGCTGATCGAACTCAAACCGGACGAGATGGTCGAAAAAGCATTGGCCGGCCAGGCCCCCTTCCAGGCGCTCACGCCGGACTCGTCGCTGTGGCTCGACCAGCTCAACTACCGGTATGCCCAGGCGCAGCAGACAGAGCCCGGTGCGATTCCGCCCCGCCTCACCGGCGATGGCGTGCGCTACGCCGTGACGCCCATCGTCATCGCGGCCTGGGAAAACAGCGCCCGCAGCCTCGGCTGGCCGGACAAAGCCGTCGGGTGGACGGCTCTGCAAACGCGCGCACAGCAAGACGCCAACTTCAAATGGAACCATCCTAGCACCGCACACGCCAGCGGCTTGCTGGCGACGCTGGCCGAATTCTACGCGGGCGCCGGCGTCCAGCGCGGGCTGACGGCCGAAATGGCCCAAGACCCCAAAACGCTCGAATTCGTCAGCAGCATCGAGAAGACGGTGCGCTACTACGGCGAGGGCGAACTGACCGTCATCCAGCGAGCCGCGCAAGAGGGGCCGAAGTATCTGGACGCCTTTGTCACGCCCGAACAGTTGCTGGTGGCCTTCAACACCGGCGTGTTCGGCAAACCGCCTGCCCGTCTCATCGCCCTCTATCCGGCCGAAGGCACGCTCTGGGCCGATCACCCGCTGGCGCTGCTAGAGATGCCCGAGCCGACCGCCAACCAGCGGCGCACGTTCCAGGCATTTCGGGAATATCTCGCTTCGGCCGAGGTCCAAAAGGAGATCCTGCGCGCCGGCTATCGGCCCGCCGACCTGAGCCTTTCCCTGACCGGGCCCGACTCGCCGCTTACGGCGGCCAACGGCGTGGACCCGATGCAGCCGAAGACGACGCTACAGCTGCCATCACCGGATGTCGTCGTGGTGGTACAAAACGCATGGGCGGTAACCAAGCGCCGGGCCAATGTCATGCTGGTGGTGGACACCTCCGGTTCGATGCGCGGCGAAAAACTGGCCAACATGCAGATCGCCCTGCGCACCTTCCTGACGCAGATCCCCAGCGACCAGGAACGGATCGGCCTTGTCGAGTTCAACACCACGGTGACGAGCATCATCGAGCTGGATACCCTGGCGAAGAACCGCGGCGCGCTGCTGCGCGAGATTGACGGCCTGCAGGCAAACGGCAACACGGCGTTCCTGGATGCCGTACGCACCGCCTACCGCCGGCTGCAGCAGAGCAGCGACGGCGAACGCATCAACGCCATCGTGGCGATGACCGATGGCCGCGAAAATGCCTCGGTCATCACCCTCCAGCAGCTCGTCGCCGAGATACGTGCCGGCAATCAGAAGACGCCGGTGATCATCTTCTCGGTCGCCTACGGCAGCGACGCGGACATGAAAATACTGGAGGCGCTCGCCGAAGCCAGTGGCGGCCAGGTCCGCATCGGCACACCGGAGACGATTCGGGAGCTGTATAAGATCTTGTCGAGTTACTTCTGAGCATCACACGAAATCGTGATGCGCTAAACGCCAGGTGTCTGACCCACCACGGTTCACGCTTTACACACAATCATATGCCAAACACCGATTCCATCCTCGATCGCATTAGACAGGAAGCCGAGCGGGCACTGCTCATGAACGCCGTTTTCCGCTGGGAAAGCGCCGTAGTCATCGGCGGCACCGTGCTGCTGAGCATCTTCTTCAACGAATGGCTGCCCGGCTGGCCGGTGTGGGCATGGCCGCTCATCGGTGTGATCGCCGAGGCCGCCGTGATCATCTCCAGCCTCACCGACAAAGGCGAAATGCAGAAGGTGATGGAGTCGCTCTTTCGCGAGAAATACAACACGGTCGGCATCCGTGACCGCGAGCTGCGCGCCAAGCTCGAAGAGGCCGAGGAATATCGCCGGCGCATCCAGGAAGTGGTGACCCAGCAGAAAAGCGGCGTCTTGCGCGACCGCCTGGTCGCCACCACCGCCCAGGTTTACGACTGGATCGCCAATATGGTCACCCTGGCACGGCGCATTGACACCTACCGGGCCGACACGATCATCCGCCGCGATCAGGCCGGCGTGCCGAAGGAGATCGGCGAGCTGGAACGGCGTTTGGCGAACGAACGGAACCCGCAGGTGCGCGCCCAGATCGCCACCACGCTGGAATCGAAGCGCCAGTTTGCCGCCAACTTGCAGGAGCTAGCCGACCGCATGGTGCGCGCCGATCTCCAGCTCGACCATTCTCTGGCTGCGCTGGGCACCGTCTACTCGCAGCTGCTACTCATCGGCAGCAAAGACGTGGACTCGGATCGGGCCGATCGCCTGCGCGAAGACATCCGCGGCGAAGTGCTGGCGCTGCAGGACCTGATGGAATCGCTGAACGAGGTCTACGGCATCGCCGTCGAAGGCGAACCATTCGCGCGCTCCACGGCCACCCAGCGCCAGCGCGCCGCGGCCCGACGCTAGGGCCCTGCCTGTCCAGCGGGCCAAACAACCATCGAGGTGTGTCATGAAGTATCGTTTCGCAGCAGGGATGATGCTCATCCTCGCCCTTCTCCTCGCCGGATGCGCGCCGACCGGCGCGCCGACCAAAGGCGAGGTGACCGTTTACGTCGCCGGGCCACTCTCTGGCTTTCAGGCGAACACAGGGCAGACGGTGGCAGGCGGCGTGCGGCTGATGGCAGAACAGCTCAACCGCTCCGGCGGACTGCTGGGCTATCGGGTCAAAGTGGTGGCTCTGGACGATGAAGCGGACTCCGAGGTGGCCGTGAGCGTGGCCGAACAGATCAAAGGTGCCATCCAGCGCGGAGAACGGGTCATCGGCGTCATCGGCCACCCCAATTCGGGCCAGACCGACGCGGCCATGGCCATCTACAAAGACCTGCCCATCATCGTCATCACGCCGACCGCCTCCGAAGTCAGCCTGACCAAACGCGGCTTCCGCAACTTCTTCCGCGTGAACGCGGCCAACGACGTCCAGGCCAGGATCGGCGCGGCGTATCTGGTCAACACGCTCGGCGCCAGGAAAGTGGCCGTGCTCTTCAACGACGACCCCTACGGCATT
>OGCI01000082.1_pt1 | contig 110383 bp, 96 predicted proteins | sample 1570021 | NCBI WGS metagenome assembly OGCI01 (sample SAMN06264664, study PRJEB24512) | hot springs metagenome | isolation source: Hot spring water | place: South Africa: Tshipise | collected 2015-06-21
TGTGCATCGCTCACCGTCACGTTGCTGAGTACGACGCTCCCTGTGTTGCTCACCGTGATGGTGAAGGTGACTGTGCCGCCGCTGCGCACATACTGCTGGTCGGGCTCCTTGGCAAGACCTATCTCCGGGGATGGTGGAACAAACTCGACACTCAGCAACGGTCGTTCATCAATGTCTCCATACTCGCTTGACCGGACACCTACCCCATCGTCACCTGTCGGACGGAAGATCCAACCACGGTTGGCCTCGGGAGACTGAGACCACTTTGACAAACTGTCCGTAACGTCCAGAGTATGGGCACCTAAGGTCCCGAACGCAGTTCCAACTAGGTCACCGTAGTCTTCTTGCTGCACCCCAGAATCGTTACCAAACGTATTCCAGGTGACTGTCTCCAGCCAGTCGACCGCCACTTCGTTAACATCGGCATTATCACCATCTTCGGCGACGTAGTAGGTGAGCGTGGCTGTCAGGATGGTGGCACCAGGTGGGATCTGGCCCGGGCCATTACCAAAAATGTCGTCGAAGCGGATCAACCCAACCCACGCACCCTCATTAGCGTCTTCCGTATCCCATCCGAACCACCACCAGTCACTGTGATCGGTGTCAGGCTCGCTTGCCACAATAGAGGTGTCCACAGTGCCTGAGTAACCGCCCACGCCATTGCGGAATGTCAGCTGGTTGATCCCTTGAGAGAGCACCACTACCTGCGCTGTGTCTGTGTTGGTGACGTGCATGAGACCGCCCTCGGGCATGCTCGGAGTGGTTGCCACATTGATCAGCGGTCTGGGCAGGTCCAATCTCTGGACCGAATGACCTGCTGTGGTGGTCATCATCTCCCCAAGAGTCAATACTAAGCTGTCAGCCTCACTGATAGTCGTGCCCGACTTGCTGCCGTTGACTACGTCCAGGTTCGACATCTCGCCGCGAGTGCTCTCGTTCGTGTGGGTGAAGCTCCTAAAATCGATCTGCTTCGGTGGCGCCGCGTGTAGCTGGAGGGGCATCAGACTGAGCAGCAATAGTGCTGCTATGAACAGCGTCAAAAAGAGGGAAAAGATCTTACTCAGCCTCCCATTCCGGTGAGCCATAGGCACCTCCTTGTTGTACGTCTGCTGTATCACTCGATAGCGCTCTCTCTCATTGTATCTCTCCTTTTCCTATGTGTTGTGCTGATCGCTTCCTATCTCGCCCCTAGGATCATCATTGGTAACAAACCACCAATATGCTTATCGGTCGAGCTCCACATCTTTCTGGCGGTGCAGGCTTTCCATCCCGTAATACTCTCCCCAACCTCAGTTGCTTGTCACAACAAGGCTGTGCTGAAGTATCTTTCAGCCCGGTCAGGCAGCACAGTCACAACCCTGTTTCTCCCATTGTCCATATGCAAAGCCGCAAACACGTTTGCCCCGGATGAGGTGCCCACAAGCAAACCCTCTTCGCGGGACAAGCGACGTGTGGTCTCAATCGCCTCTGCATCGGACACGGTGAAAACCATATCGATGAGTTCTATATCAAGGACGTCGGGGACGAACCCATCCCCAATGCCTTGAATTTGGTGAAGCCCTGGCTCTCTGCCAAGCAGTGATGCACTGTTCCTTGGCTCTACTGCCACAATTTTGATGTTATTGTTTTGCTCTTTCAGGAACCGGGCCACACCCTGTAGCGTTCCACCACTACCTACACCTGCAATAAAGACGTCTATCTCTCCGTTTGTGTCACGCCAGATTTCAGGGCCGGTCTCGTGGTAGTGGACTTCGGGATTATGTGGATTTGCAAACTGGTTGACCACAAAGTACTTCTCCGGCTCATTGGCAGTAATCTCTCGCATTCTTCTCAGACATCCAGCGAGACTTTCGTCAGACGGATTTAACAAGACCTCACCGCCCAGAGCCTGAATAACCTTCTTGCGCTCCTCGCTAACGTTCTCCGGCATAATGCAGACCACCCGGTAGCCCTTCTGCACCCCAACTAGGCACAAGCCAATGCCAGTGTTGCCAGAGGTAGCCTCTATGATCACCATCCCCGGTTTGAGCGTGCCAGCTTCTTCTGCCGAGGCGATAATATGTCTGGCAACCCGATCTTTGATGCTGCCACCCGGGTTGAGAAACTCGGCCTTGACAAACACGTTACCAGAGGACATCCTTGCCAGACGAATAAGGGGTGTATTTCCGATTGTGTCCAGAACGCAATTCACAAGCATCCCTATCTCCTGTCTGGTGGTGACCTGTAAGCCTTGGGGTGCGAGCAGGTTCAAGCCGCGCTCCCCCAATCCGCGCCCCCGAACGGACATCATGCCTTACCCACTAGCATTTGCTTAGCCTTTACCTGGGCTTCAATCCAAGGATATGTATAAGAGATACCTTCCTTGAGGAAGACCTCGGCACGCCATCCCAACGAATATATGCGCGCGTTGCTGAAATTCCGCGCATGAACACCCACTGGACCGTCCACGTACCTGATCCGTACTCTCTTGCCTGCTACCTCTGCCACTGTCCTCACCAGCTCGTCTACGGTCACGTATTGGGGACACCCGATGTTCACTGGTCCCTCGAGATCAGATTGAACCAACATACGGATGCCTTTAATCATGTCAGTGATGTAAGTGTAGGATCGAACTGCTGATCCATCCCCCCACACTTCTATGGTGTCACCGTCTTTTGCCTCGGCAACCTTGCGGCAGATTGCCGCCGGTGCTTTTTCACGGCCTCCTGTCCAGGTACCTTCCGGCCCGTAGCAGTTCTGGAAACGTGCAATTCTCACTTTTATGCCATAGCGTCGGGCGTATGTCAGCGCCACACGCTCAGCGTAGAGCTTCTCCCAGCCATACTCGTTGTCCGGGTTTGCCGGGATTGCCTCGTCTTCGCTCATTTCCGGCTCGCCCGGTTGCATATCCCGATACACACATACAGAGGAGGAGAAGAAGTAACGTGGGACCCCAAATTGAACCGCCTTATTTATCATGTGGAGGTTGATCAGCGTGTTGTTGTACATGATCTCGCATTCCGCTGAGTGAATGAAGCCCATTCCACCCATGTCTGCTGCCAGCTGATATACTTCATCAAACGTGCCTTGCTCGAGCGAAAGTGCAGCTTTGCAGTTCTCTGGATCTCTTAGGTCGAGAAGGAGGAATTCATCGGCCGCAGTTGGTGCGAACTCGTGCTCCTTAATGTCAACTCCGCGAACCCAATATCCTTCTGATTTCAGCTGTCTGACCAAGTGCCCTCCGATGAAGCCCCCTGCACCACAAACCAAAGCTTTTTTCACTGCCATCTGTAACACCTCCAGCTATCATGCCTTGCCTGATTATGAGATGAACTGACCTTGGACCGAGCGTTAGCGGGTCTGCGATTCTAGCACGGCAAGCAACATCCTCCCATACATATCGATGCAACGTGCCCGGGAGAAGCTGGCTAAGAGCTCCGTTCGCCCGTTGTTTCCCATCTCCGTTAGCTGCTCAGGTTGAGCTTGAAGACTTATGATCGTCTCAGCGAGCAGCCGCGAGTGAGCCGGTGGCACGTTTACACCGCACCTAGCCCGTTGAACCAATTGAGCGACTTCGCTATTGGATGGAGTGATTGCCAGAATCGGACGAGCGCTTGCCATGATGTTGAAAGTCTTACTTGGCAACGAAGAGCGTGATGAACTGGGGCTCAGGGTAACCACGCTCAGATCCGCTGCTGCCATCATCTCAGGGAAACGCTCGCGTGGCTGGAATGGCAGGAATAAAACATTCTTCAGCTGCTCTGCCTGGGCTCTCTGTTCCAAAGCGGGCTTCCTGACCCCCTCACCCACGATGACGAAACACACAGAAGGATTATTCTGCAGGAGCACAGCAACATCCAACACATCCTCCAGACAAGACGTAAGCCCAATATTGCCAGAATACAACACCACAAATCGCCCCTTCAGGCCATAGTGCTCGCGGAAGCCATTCTCTTTTGGCATTGGGCGCACAATGTCCGGGTCAGCCCAGACGGGTATGACTGTGATTCTCTTAGGATGCACACCAATCTGGAGAAGGTGTTGCCGAAACGTCTCTGCAATGACTGATATATGGCTTGCCCTTCCATATAGGAAGCGTGCCATTGCCGAGAAGAAGGCGATGGCTGTGCGACTTTTTAACACACCGGCAGCTATAGCCGCTTCAGGGTAGAGGTCCTCCAACTGGAGAATCCACGGCACGCGCCAAAGACGGCTCAAGAGCCAGGCCGATATGCCCAGCGTCAGTGGTGGTGAGAAGCTAACCAAAACCTGAGGTCTGCCAGCAAACAAGCCACCGTAGAAGGCTGTGGCACTGTACGTGGTGTAGTGTAATGCGCGACGCCAGAACGTCTTGTGAGGCGAAATGTAGCTCCACGTGCGCACTACCCGGACCCCATCCAACCACTCTACGTGGTACGCTCGATTCTGATATCCTGGAAACACTCTCCCATAAGGATAGCTTGGAGCACCGGTAACCAAGGTAACCTGATGCCCACGTTTGACCAAGTCAGTGGCCAGCTCGGTGATCAAGACGGCTGCGCTGACCTCTTCGGGTGCGTAACATTGAGCCATAAGCATGATATGCATAGACTCAGTTGCTCCATTCACACGACCATAATGTTCGACAATTTCAAGCTCCTCCAGCAAGGATGAGGCTCACCTGGTAAATATGCCAACTTTATCGTGCATTTGCATCAGACAGAGACTTATATAAAGCGACCAAGCCGCTGACATAGGGCTTTACATCCAGCTCGCGTTCTGCGATTTGACGACTGCGCTTACCCATTAGACTTCGTAGGCTTGGATCGCCGCCTAGGATGGCCAGCTTGTCCACTAAAGCTTGCACGTCGCCCGGAGACACTAGAAATCCATTGTAGCCATCTCTGACGACATCAGGTATCCCGCCGACAGAAGTCGCGACAACAGGCAACCCCGCAGCCATAGCCTCTACAAGTGCCATAGGCAAGCCTTCGCGGTACGAAGGGAGCACAAACAAAGCAGCATCGTGCAAGAGCTGAGCCTTTCTCGCACCCTGCACCATCCCAAGAATCTCGCAACTATGTTGCAAGCCCAACTCTTCCAGTCGTGCATGCGCTCTTGCAAGATCGCCTTCTTCTTCCTCGTATCCGGCAAGCCACAAGTGCATATCGCAACCGCGTGATTTCAAGTGACTCATTGCCTCCAAGAGATCAAAGATACCTTTGGTGGGTCCCACACTCCCTAGGAACAACGCACTGACCCCCTTAGCACACTCGGCTTGAGGGATGACATCCACCGCAATGCAGTTCGGAAGAGCATAAACTCGCTCAGCGGGTACTATGTGTGATAACCGCTTTTTCCACTCTGCGGACACAGCAATGACTGCATCCGCGAGGTTGAAGAGTGCACGAGTGTAATGTTGGGCCAAGCGACTGCTTCTGCCATAGAGAACGTCGAAGTTGCCACCGTGCATATGCAACACTATTCGACACCCGCAGGCCTTGCCTACCAAGATAAAGAAAGTATCCTTGAGCCAGGCTATGCCTTGCGAGGTGTGCAGGTGAATGATTTGCGGACGAAATCGTAGCACAGCATACAGGAAACGGATGAACTGCCACAGAACCAGCACCACGTTCTGCGGTGAAATCTTTCCAGAGTTCTTGAGTGGCCTTCGTTTCACCGTGGGGATGTATGCCAGGTTAACTTGGTGCCGCAACAACGGTACAAACGCTTGCACCAGACTCGAGATACCGCCCGGTACACCTTCTCCAGGCCCTATCATCAACACCCGGATGCTTACACAAGTATTCTGAAAGGGGTACATCGTCATAGGATCAGGCTGGCTTTGAGACACTTCCTCGAGCATCCTTCGACAAGGATTCGAAAATCACACGAATAAATTCTGGATCGAGGCGCTTTTCCGGTGGATATAGCGCTGCCTCGTGCTTGAGAATAGTGTCCACATCGTGAAAACGGGTAGATATGACCCGAGCAGGGACACCACCGACGACAGTGTAGGGCAAGACTTCTTTGTTCACGACAGCTCCAGCGGCCACAATGGAGCCTCGCCCTAACTTTACCCCTTTCAAGATAATCGCTCCAGAACCTATCCATACGTCATCTTCGATGGTTACATCTTGGTCATCCTCTAGGCGCTTCTCCTTGACATCGTACATAAAGCGCCCTGGAACTGACGTGTTATGATCTCCTCCTATGATCATAACATTCGGTCCGATCAAGACCTTGTTCCCTATGACAATCTTACTGTCGGAAGCCAGCAACACTGCTCCCGACCCAATTGAAACATCATCGCCGACCTGTATGTTGTTGAAACTATAGTAGCCTGCCGGGTCAAAGATAAAACGTCTGCCGTAGCGCCGGAACGCCGGGCGCAAAACCACCATTCTAAGTCTGCGCCAGACGCGCGACAGCAGGACCAAACCCTCTGCGAGCCGTCTCAAGAGAAGCATAGTTCTTACCGCCCTAGTACGTTCGACAATAGCTGTTCATAGTCATCAAGGAAACGATCTAGAGACAAATTTTCTTCAGCAAATCTTCGGCCGAAATGTCCCATCCGTCTTCGTTCCTCGGAGGAGAGACGTGCAAACATCTCGATCTTGTCGGCCAAATCCATAGGATCCTGCCAGTTGAACAAATATCCACTCTTGTTATGCTGAACAAGCCTGTCGTGATCGAGCGTGTTGCTGACGATGACAGGGCGCGCACACGCCAGAGCTTCGCAGACCACATTTGGCAAACCCTCACCATATGAGGGATGAACCAGGACGTGATGTTGATGCAGTTGTTCCACGATATCAACGCGTTGGTCCAGCCAGCGCCAGTGCTGCTCTAGATCATAGGCGTGTATCCTATCCTCCATCTCTCTCAAGTATCTGAGCCGTGCCCCTGCCATGACCCGTTGACCGATCCAGGTTGCGCTGAAAGGTAGGCTATTGCGCTGTTTCAGGATATTGAGCGCTTCCACTAGGCACAGTCCATTCTTGTAAGGCGATACACTGGCAATCGTGAGAATCCTCAACGTCTTACTAAATGGTTCACTAGTCGGAGGGTGAAACACCTGGAGGTCGTACCCGTTGTATATAGTGCTGATACGGTCGCGCAATGCAGGATATTTGTTGACAAGGTTGATGCGATGGTGATGGGAATTGACGACTATATGCGCCGCTAATCGATAGAGCACGCGCACCAAGCGTTCTTGAAGGTTCGCCGTGCCATGCAGATCACAGAAGCGTTCGGACACTACTACTGGAACGCGGTGCCGCGCGAGCAATCGACCAGCCACGATGGCATAGAAATTTGGTGTTGAGAGGAAGGAGAGAACCACGTCACACCGGGTCATTTCAATCAATTTGCTTAGTGCGAGTAAGACCCCAACAGAGTAGCGACTGCGCTTCAAGTGGCGATGCAAAGTAACACCTGCCTCGTGCAAAGGCTGGGCCAACAGGTCTCCCGCGGTGTAGCAGAACACGTCAACCAGATGCCCTCGGTGTCGCAGCCCGGCTGCTAAATTGACCATTTGTCGCTGTGCCCCGCCAGTACTGAGATTGTCAATGACACACAGTAACCTGAAATTACCTGGTCTTGGGTGCATTTCACGGTATGTCCCGTATCAAGCTAGCCGATCGAGTATTGACGGCTGATAGTGTGTTCCATCGCCACCCGGCCCTGATTTCGCAGAATCGTTGTGCTCCACGAGAGATAACAACTGCTCTGAAGCAGAAGAGACATCTAACTGAGATGGGATTAACAGCAGTGCTAGCATCAGGAAATAAGTGAAGTCAGATTCCATTCCGCCCCCCTTAATCCAGGAAGCCATGAAACCCAAGAACAGCGATATAACCAGCGCAAAGTACACTGTGGGGAGGGTTGATGCCTGGATCGCACGCCTAAGTTGGTGGACAAATGATCCGACCGCGCTTGCCAGCACCCCAAGATATAGAACAATTCCTGGCATACCCGTTTCGCTCCAAATGGTGAGAACAGGGTTGTGCACAGGCACCTGACTTAATCCCCATACGCTTCTAGTGAGCCGTGCCAGAGGTACCAGGGCAGTTGGCGCGTTGCCAATCCCCACTCCGCCCAAAGGATGCTCACTAATGAGCTGCCAAGCAGCCTCCCAAAGATCCTCGCGTCCACCCAGCGCTGTGTCGTCACGTGTAACTGCGAAGCGGTCCAGCGTGGTTGTAAACAACAACGGAGCACTAATGGCTGCCAAGATTAGAATGGAGAGTCCCAGTATCCCCCATTTGCGAGTGTGCTTGGAGAGACAGAAACAGAAAAGGACAATAACCAGCGATATGGCACTTCCCCTCGAACCACTCAAAGCAACCAAACTTATAACGGCAGCGAGAGATGCTATGCCCATCAAAACTCTCGGGGCAGAGTTTGCCCCTGATGATTGCGTTGCGTGCCAGAGGACGCCTGTGAGCGAGATCAACGCAATGATACCAATCTCGTTTTCGTTCATATCGAAGACTTTAAGCCGTGTATCAGGTGTATAGCCCTTGACAAGAACCGTCCACGCTGCTGCCGTGACCAGTACCAACCCGATGAGCACTAGAACGCTCATTAATCCGTGCAGGTCTCGCTTGCTGCAGATAAGGTTGACGGTCACCAACAGAAACAACAGGAACCGCAGGATGTACACTTGAAGCGTGTCTAATCCAACCCTCAGGTCTTGTGCCCAGAACAGCGTTATACAACTCCAACTTAGGAAGCCTACCATCAGCGAGGCAGTGTTTGTCCAAACAATTGGACGTCGCCGGATTGTAACGTCGAACAACCAAGCAATTAGAGCTATCATTGTCATCGAGCGGTTCAGGGCCGAGTGTATATTCTGAGGGATGAGGCCGGTGGGCAGGAACACCACAAAAAGTGCACCATATAACGCCCAGACAGGCTTCCGCAGCCAAAAAACAAGCGCCACGGTGAAAAGGATAATTCCGCCAACAAGCAAAGGTGCGTATGACGAGGGATTAACAAGCCCAGTCAGACCTGCTGCTAGTGCCGCTGTAGCTGCCATCGTAGTGATGACTGTTTGCAGCGCACCATAGTGGATAGGTGGAGCCCACCGTGTCCAAAGATCGTGGTCACAGATCCCTAATGTTGCTCTTCCCCTTGACAGCATACTGACGTTGACGTCCCCCTCTGATGACCTCCGAAGGTCGTTCGATGTTTGGCTCAACGTACACTGCGCCTTTCAATCGGGTAGGTACACGGCATTGAACGGTGTCTTAGCGCTGTGATGCTGTCGGCTACATCAATCCACCCTGCGGAGGAAAACCTTTCCTGCACATCCACCCCCGGTCAACTCTGTTCCGTTTTCTCAGCCCATAATTCTAAGGTCACGTCTGACATCATGTAGCGGTATTTCCCCAAACTGTTAGCCGGTATGTCATCTGTGAACTCGAAGATGACCTCACACTCCTGTCCCATCAGCAGCTTTGTTTTGGCTACGATTCCATCCAGTTCAGCCTGCGAGGGTGGAGGTACACCTTCATTTCTCACTATCCTGAACAAGAGGCATGAGCAGCTCTTCTGGATGATCTGAAACTTCCGAACCCACTCCTTAAAGTACAGCAATCCTTCAAAGTAACCGGACTCGACCACCATGCCCTGGCTGTTTCTGAAAATGTCGCTGGTTCTGCCGAGAAGTGAGCGCAACACCTGTCCGCGTGCAGTGCAGTTGTCCCATGAGGTGGGCGAGAGTGCTCCCCAATCGCCGATCTGGTAACGGATCAGGGGCATAGCGTAGTTGGTCAACGAAGTCACCAGGATCTCCCCTTCGACACCTGGAGGCTCTCGATCGCCACGGCTGTTCGTTATCTCGATGTAGTTGCCCCATGGAGCCACCCAAAATCCCTCAATCCCTGGGCGCTCACAGGCAATATCACCTACCTCCCGGGACCCATAACGATTGAATATTTGACAGCGAAAGATCTGTTCGATCTTCTCACGCATGAAGGGGTGCAAAGTCTCGGCTGAGGTGATAATTGCTCCAGGTGGAGTTATCTCGAGGCGTTCACGTTCTACGAACCTGGCCAGCTCGAACATAGCATTGGCATATGCAACGATCAGTTTTGGTTGCCTGCGATTGATCACCTCGATGAAGTGGCGCATCCTATCAGGTGTCATGCGGTATGCGTTCAGGAAGACTGTGTTGGTGATCCAGTTGAGGAGTTGTGCTCTCCAACCCACGCTGCCTTCGATGATATCCCGTTCAGAACCCCACAGGCGTGCTACACATTCTCCTACTTCGTGACCTACCAGCCTAGAGAAGAGCAGAGAGATCGCTCCTGTGCGAGCAGCATGGTCCCAATCCTGGATAAAGCGGACCGGCTCACCTGTCGAACCGCTCGAAGTATTGAAGTACCACTTGCGTTGTGGAAGGTCGACTGATTTCAGGTCATCGAAGTGGGTGCGGATGATCTCCTTGGTGAGGACGGGCAACCGTTGCAGGTACTCCTCTGGATCCTTATGGTAGGTGTTCCCTGCGCGGTGCATTACCTCGGCGTAATACGGGACCGAGCGCTGACAGTGGTCGAGCAGCCGGATAAGGAGCTCCTTGGTAGTGTCAGGGGAGATGCCTTTCTGGTCTTCGCGCACAAAGCGTTCATAATAGGCGCCTAGTGGCTGTCCTCTTAGAGCCAACAGGGTGAAGTACAACCACTTTCGAAAGCTGGGTTGTTGCATTCTTCTACCTTTGCGTACACAGGTGAAGCATCTTGGTCAAACGACGGATAAGCCCTCGCCATCCCATCTGCCACAGCCCGAAGTGCCACCGGTAACCCCATCGATCAAAACGGGACCGATCTCCTACGTCATTTAGCGTATGTGGAGAGCTCCCTCGCCACAACTCATTACTACGATCTACCATGCGTAATTCCTACCTCGGAACTATGGCGTTCCATCTTCACTGCAAATGTTCAGCCGCTAACTTCTGAAATCAAGAAGCGATATTTTCCGGAATTGCTAGCCGGTATGTCATCTGTGAACTCGAAGATGACCTCACACTCCTGTCCCATCAGCAGCTTTGTTTTGGCTACGATTCCATCCAGTTCAGCCTGCGAGGGTGGAGGTACACCTTCATTTCTCACTATCCTGAACAAGAGGCATGAGCAGCTCTTCTGGATGATCTGAAACTTCCGAACCCACTCCTTAAAGTACAGCAATCCTTCAAAGTAACCGGACTCGACCACCATGCCCTGGCTGTTTCTGAAAATGTCGCTGGTTCTGCCGAGAAGTGAGCGCAACACCTGTCCGCGTGCAGTGCAGTTGTCCCATGAGGTGGGCGAGAGTGCTCCCCAATCGCCGATCTGGTAACGGATCAGGGGCATAGCGTAGTTGGTCAACGAAGTCACCAGGATCTCCCCTTCGACACCTGGAGGCTCTCGATCGCCACGGCTGTTCGTTATCTCGATGTAGTTGCCCCATGGAGCCACCCAAAATCCCTCAATCCCTGGGCGCTCACAGGCAATATCACCTACCTCCCGGGACCCATAACGATTGAATATTTGACAGCGAAAGATCTGTTCGATCTTCTCACGCATGAAGGGGTGCAAAGTCTCGGCTGAGGTGATAATTGCTCCAGGTGGAGTTATCTCGAGGCGTTCACGTTCTACGAACCTGGCCAGCTCGAACATAGCATTGGCATATGCAACGATCAGTTTTGGTTGCCTGCGATTGATCACCTCGATGAAGTGGCGCATCCTATCAGGTGTCATGCGGTATGCGTTCAGGAAGACTGTGTTGGTGATCCAGTTGAGGAGTTGTGCTCTCCAACCCACGCTGCCTTCGATGATATCCCGTTCAGAACCCCACAGGCGTGCTACACATTCTCCTACTTCGTGACCTACCAGCCTAGAGAAGAGCAGAGAGATCGCTCCTGTGCGAGCAGCATGGTCCCAATCCTGGATAAAGCGGACCGGCTCACCTGTCGAACCGCTCGAAGTATTGAAGTACCACTTGCGTTGTGGAAGGTCGACTGATTTCAGGTCATCGAAGTGGGTGCGGATGATCTCCTTGGTGAGGACGGGCAACCGTTGCAGGTACTCCTCTGGATCCTTATGGTAGGTGTTCCCTGCGCGGTGCATTACCTCGGCGTAATACGGGACCGAGCGCTGACAGTGGTCGAGCAGCCGGATAAGGAGCTCCTTGGTAGTGTCAGGGGAGATGCCTTTCTGGTCTTCGCGCACAAAGCGTTCATAATAGGCGCCTAGTGGCTGTCCTCTTAGAGCCAACAGGGTGAAGTACAACCACTTTCGAAAGCTGGGTTGTTGCATTCTTCTACCTTTGCGTACACAGGTGAAGCATCTTGGTCAAACGACGGATAAGCCCTCGCCATCCCATCTGCCACAGCCCGAAGTGCCACCGGTAACCCCATCGATCAAAACGGGACCGCTCGCTTATGTACCATTCAGCATATGCAGAACCCTGGAACTGCTCCAGAGGACGGCTCACATGCTCCATTCTCTTAGTGGCGCGACGCAGTGTGTCGAGTGTGACATGCCCATTCGCCTGCCAGAACGGCAACACCCGGTAGATGGGACTGTGACCACGCCGAAAGGTAATCCACACCCCCAGTCCTTCGCGGTTTCTCGGCGCACGTCGTGTGATCCAGCCGCCTTGGCCATCTGCGACGTCTGAGAAGTAGAAGTCGCCAAGGCTGTAGAATACTGGACAGGTGCCAATAGTCTCTGCTCCTCGTACTACGTGCGGATGATGACCAATGATGAGATCAGCGCCCGCAGACACCAGCTCGTATGCTACTGTACGGTCACCAGGCCTCGGGTAAGGAAAGAGCTCGTCGCTCCAATGCACTACGACCAGAACCCAATCAGCATGTGATCTGATCCGCTGGATTATGTGTCTTGCTTCATTAAGACTTGGCCAACAGTTGGGTCCTGGGACGTGCATCCAATCGGGATGGGTCTCTGGAAAGACCCAGTTGAGTATAGCAAGCCGCCCTTCCACTGTCTCCCAGAATAGAGGCGCGGTGATTTCCTCTTCGTTACGCCCTGCACCAACTGTCATGAACCCGGCGTTCGAAAGCGATTCCATAGTATTGACCAGCCCTGACTCGCCTGCATCCAGAATGTGATTCGTGGCCAGTGTAGCAATCCCAGGGGACCATTTATGGACTACCTGGGGCGAATGTGGATGGGCCAACAATCTCGGCCCGCTGGACCGAGGCACAGGGTTCACCGTCTCGCCGATGGGCAACTCCCAGTTTAGGAGGATTCTCGTATCCTCTCCGGGAAACCCCACCAAAGGGGGCTCCCATTCCCGCTTGAGTACCGATACATCTGCAATTGCAACATCTCCGACACACACTAGCTCCATCCGGGACATTGCTCCTTTATCTGGTTGATGCAATACGGATGGATCTGAACGCACGTTCAGGGATCAAATTCCTTAGCGTTTGTCGCTCTGCGCTGCTGAGCCCAACTGTCCAGACCATCAGAACATATAGTGCTGAAACGATAGCAACAGAACTGAGCAAGTTAGGCCAGCTGTCAGGTGTTCGTGCAAGAGTGATCCCATAGGCTGCCAGAGCCACAAATAGAGTCCCAAACACGCTTGAGCTCAAACAAGGCATGAAGGTCCACCAAGAGAGCTGCATAATCCGCGCTGTGTATATCGGCATGTAAAGCCCATTCTTTGCCGTCCAGGCAAGAGCACAAGCTGCTGCGACACCTACAGCTCCCCACTGTCCCCACGTTGCCAACGCAACTGCCAAGCCAAGGTCTGCTATTCCGCTGAGAAGTGTAACGATGCCCGGCCACCGCACTTTGTTGAATGCGTTCTGAACGTCCAACAAAGGGCGCACCGACAGATTCAGGCTTAGGTGGAAGATGACGACAACGAGCAGTAGGCTGAGGTGACTATGCGACCGTCCCAACCAGATGGTGATAAGTGGGTAGGAGAAGCCACACAAAAGACCGACAGGCAAAGCCAGAGCGAAACCAAGGAATCTGACAGCAGTGGAAGCCAGATGGCGCAAGCCGGTCAGGTCCCCCAGAGCATATTTGACAAGGATAACTGGTCGGATGACAGTGGCCGCCGAATTCACCAGGTACTCCATTAAGGGGGATAGCTGTACTACAGCGGCATAGCCGCCCATCACTGCAGCACCGAAGTAAGCGTTCACAATTATCAAATCGACCCTGCTCAAGAGCATTGCACCGATCATATTGACTACGAGCCATCCCCCCATTCCCATCAACGGCCGCAATCGCGCACGGTCAAACGCTCCTATATCTACGTTCAGATCGGGGGTCAACTTTCTCCATAGCAGAACTTGGCCGACTAGTGAGACCAATGAGGCTGCCAGCATACTGACCCCGATATACCACAACCTCGGGGAGAAAGTAGAAAACAGGACGGCGATGAGACTGAGCCTCGCTAGCAAGCCGCAGAAGTATGTTGTATTGCTGAGAACAAACTGACTGTGCACAAAAGCGGAGACGGCGAATATGCTCGTGATCACAGTGACAAAAAATGCAAGGGTCATCGCGACAAACAACCAGCTCGCATCTACTCCCAATGTAGGCGGTACATTAAACAAGGTGGGGAAGTGCACCGCGATAACCAGAATCAGCGGACTGAGAATCGCAAAGATGCCCACTACCGCGAACAGGGCCGTGTTGAACGTGTGATTCGCGGCACGTGTGTCGCCCTTTTCCAGCTCGATCGCTAGGAATCAGCTGACAGCAGAATACAGAGCAGTGGTCAGTATCGACATGTAGGACACAATCGAGTTCGCCAACGACGTGATGCCGAACGCAGCAATACCTAGGTATCCAATGAGAAACGGGGTAAGCCATAAGGTGGTGACGGTCTGAGCCCCTATATACGCTAGATTGGAGCACACATTGACTACAAAACTCCCGCGTGCCCTTTCAGTACCTAGGCCGTCGCTGGATCTTAAGTTTGCTCCAGTCGGGTTAACGTTGTTTTCCATTAGTCTTGTCATTAGGCTTTCCAGCCGCCTCGACTCCTGCCACGTCACTGGCTGGTTACTCTACATCAAAAGCGGCCAGCCACTTTGATAAGGGTGTCCAGCCTAGTCCGTATCTTATGTAGTAGTACAGTAGCTTAAGCAATTCCTCCTTCACCATCAGGCGGGACTCGTCATCTTCCCACCAATGCTGTTGATATCGGGATGTTTCGAACGGGACTGGCGCCATTTGCACCTTGATCTCATCATCCAGTACGTGTTGATAGGTCCAGCGTACTCGGCGCATATGAAAGGGATCGCTGACCACAATCACCGAACGAATTGGGTTATGGCTCTGGGCAATATATGCTTTTAATCTGAGCGCCTCTGAGTAGGTACTGGTCACCGGGGATTCATCTACCGCGATAGCCTCTAATGGCACTCCTTGTGCTAGCGCGCGCTCCTTGGCGTGTCGCCCGTGGTAATAGTGATGGAGAGCACACCAGCCCCCAGTGAAGAAGATCACTTTACTGAAGCCCTCCTTGTACAGCTGGATGGCATAGTCTGTCCGATAGTCATCACCAGCGATGACGTGAAGCACATCGGCTGGCTGGAGGCTGTCGTGCACGACTAGGAAGCTGCCAAGGAGGCATGGCAGGATAGTTGTACGATAGAGTAACAAAGACATACTCGCCAAAATTGCAACAGTGATCAACGCGAGGAATCGCTTACTATGTATCATCCCTGGCTATCCATCGTTCTCTATTCCGAGACCAGCGTTGTGCCATCAATTCTCGCCAGCCTAACTGCGCAGATCTCGCGCTTGGTCGCTTGCCACTGCCATAGGAGGCGCAACCATTCCCCCTTCGACCAATTACTGCGTTAAGAACCACGCCTACTAGATTCGCGCCCATGCCCTGCAATATCCTTACCGCTTCCATCATATCTTGGTTGGTAGTCTTATTTGCACGTACCACGAGCAACACCCCGTCCACCATCGGCGATAGGACCATAGCGTCTGCCGTTGGCAATACGGAGGGGCCGTCAATCAACACTATATCCGCTTTTTGCCTTACCTCCTCAAGCAGGTCAACCATCGCCGGACGGCCCAATACGCCTCTGAGACTAGGCGACACATCTCCGCTCGTGAGTACTTCGAGTCCTGGTATCCGAGATGGCTTCAACTCGTTGCCCGTACTGCCTGCCGTTATCCAGTCTGTAAGCCCAGGATGTTGGTCTAGGCTAAATAACTCATGTAGACGAGGGTGGTACAGGTTCGCATCGACAAGAATCACTCTCAGACCGATCCCAGCCAAAGCCACTCCTAGATTGGCGACCACGATGGATTTGCCTTCTTGGGAGCCCGGGCTCGTCACCAAGAGAGTGCGAATTGGATTAGTCGCCTCACCCGTGACCGTGGATTTAGCACTTCCTGTCGCTATATGCGAAGTGAGACCAGCATCTCCGGGAACAACGCGAAGATGAGTGCGCATGGTTGCCCCAAGCGCGCGGAAATCTTCCGCAACAAATGAGCTAGGCTGTGTCGTGACAACCAGCCTGTCCTCTTGGCGATTTAGCTGACCAATTGTGCCAAGAAGTTTGAGCGCCGAGACGTCACTGACATCTACAGGTGTCCGAATCTTTCCAGTTAAACGTTCCAGTAGAAAAGCTGCACCCACTCCGGTGGCCAGGCCTACTGCGGTGGCGAGCAGAGTATAGAGTGTACGCACTCGTACTGGTGACCCAGGTGGATAGGCTCTCTCAGCAACAATCACAGCTTTCTCTGCTTGAGCTGCTGTTATGCTCAATTCATCATAACGTCCTTGCAGTAGCTGATAGTCGCTACGGTACCCAGCTAAGAGACTCTCAAGGCGCGCGATCTCTGCTTCCGTCTTAATCTTTAAGGCATTCAGGGTGCCGATCCTCGATTCAATCGCCTCGATTGACCTTGATAGATTGTCCATTTGTGCCTGTATACTGGCCAGGTAGCCTGTGTACGCCTCTAGTTGGAGTGCCAGCATTTGATCCACGAACTCACGCGCGATTGCGTTGGCAATCAACGTAGCCCGAGCAGGATCATCATCCTGCACAGTCAGCTGAATCAACTGCGTATCGGGAATCAGCTCTATCTTGAGCCTCTTGGACAGCTCCTCGGGTGTCTCCGTCAGCCCTACTGTTTTAATGGTTGTCTCCAATACGTCTCTTCCCGTAAGCAGCTTGCTGTACGTGAGCGCCTGGCGTTCACTGGCGAGGGCACTGGAATAGGCGGCAGAGTCTGTGCCTTGTGGCTGCCCAATAAGCAACATCACAGTGGCAGTGTATGGAGGCTGAGCAAGAGACTCCCCAATCTCAGCTGGTCCAACGATGGTGAGGCTGCTCGTCACTTTGAGCATAGAAAGGCGCACTGCTTCATGGTTCTGCTGGAGTGTGCGATAGTCACTACGTCGCTCCGCAAGCAATTTCTCAAGACGTGCTAATTCCACTTCATTCTCGGTTTTCCTCGCTCGCACACCTTCAATTCTGGTCAACGTCTCCTCCATTTTCCCCGACAACTCCCCCATACGTTCCTGCACGCTCACCATTGTTCCAGAGTACCGTGCTCCTTGTAGCAACCGAATCTGTGCGATAAAAGTCTCCGCGATTGTGTTTGCCAAGAGCGCTGCTCGATCTGGGGAAGAATCCGCTACCGTCAGCGAGATCAGTTGGGTGTCTCTGACAGGCTCCGCTGTAATCTTCTCCGCCATTTCCTGTGGCGTCTCAGCAATATGCAAGCGTGCCAGCACTTCTCGCAATACGGATTCACCCTTCAACATTTGCCCATACGTGAGTGCCAGCCTCTCGCCTGCTGCTAGGGCGTTAAACTCGTTGGTGCTCGAACCTGAGACAGGTTGCACTAATAGTGTAGCAGTCGCCTTATACACCGGTTGTGCCCACGTAGAGACGGCAAATGCAGCAATTGCCGACAAAGCTGTACAACCTGCAACCAGCCATAACCAACGCTGAACTATCGCGGGCCACTGAGTGAGATCGCCAAAATCTTGTTTAGGCATAGAAGGTTTCCTGAAGGAACATAAGTTCCCTCCTCATATCGGCAGAGCAAGAGCAACGGGCGTGGGTAACCTGTCCTCTTCTGAGTGCTGGCGCAAGGGCTCGGAGGGCTGAGCACACTCAATTGCCCAGATCTCTTCCTGTAAGACCTGCTGGAGCCAACTATTCTGCCTGAGGAAGCTATAGTTATTGTACCGGGGATCTCGGTAATTGGTTATCTTTCCCGTTGTGAATGCGCCGATGACCTCGGCAATTCCGTCTTGGACAGTATATCGGGGTTGGAAACCGAGAACATTATGAATCTTGTCGAATCGAACTCGATAGTTGCGACCGTCTTCGCCTAACTGGGTGACAACTCGAGCGGTAGGCACCATTTCCTTCAGAAGTGTGCCCAAGCTGGCAATCTGATAGTTCTGTTCATTGCACCCTACGTTGAAGATCTGGCCCGACACGGCGCTGATCGGGGCCTGGAGGGCCAACACGATGGCCTCAGCAACATCTCTTACGTGTACCAGCGGACGCCACTGTGTCCCTCCGCAGATGCTCACCTCGCCGTCCTGAATGGCACGAGCAGCCAACAAGTTGACCACCAAGTCGAAGCGCGGGCGACCAGAGAGACCATATACGGTGCCAAAGCGTAGGATCACTGGAGAGAAGAAAGCAGTTGCCATACCGAGCAAAACTCTCTCAGACCCTAGCTTGGTACGTGCATATAGCGACAGAGGAGCAAGAGCTGATCGTTCATCAAGGGTCTGGTCGCTGGCACCGTAAACGCTACAAGTAGAAGCGAAAATGAATCGTCTGATGCCGAGACCTCTACTTATCTCTGCGATGGTCCGGGTTGCCATAAGGTTGATGTCGATCGTGAGGTCTTCACACACTGAACAAGCTGCGTCGCCCACGATCGCCCCAAGATGCACAACAGCTCGCACGCCATTTGCCGCTCTAACTACAGTGTCCACGCGGCGGAAGTCTCCTACAACGAGATCGAATTCCGGGTGGCTGTAGAAAGGGATCAGGGGATCATCGCCATAAAGGAGCAGATCAAGCACCCTGACCCTATAGCCAAGTCCCAGTAGCCGCTCGACCAAAGCAGACCCGATGTAACCAGCTCCGCCGATAACCAGCACGTCGCATTCTCTGCCGTGAGCGATGTGAGGATCTCTGGGATAGTCTTTCTTCCCAGTCTGACGACACAATAGAACTACGCACAAGCGGGCGGCAATTAGTAGTACCGCACTGAAAAGACAGGCCAGGGCTAGTCCAAAACGTGGAAAAGGGGTGGCCGTTGGAAAAAGAAACACCAGGAACCCGAAAAGTAGGTAGCTTAGACCAACGGACTCGGCGATCACCCGTACCTTATACCGTCCCCGATATGCACGGGTGCGGCTGTAGAAACCATTCACATAGAACACCACCAAACTAATCAGAGTCAGGAGCCAGGAATATTCTCTATACAAGGCTAGGGAACCTTCATAAATGTGCCCAGACAGAGAGGTATTAGTCGCGGTTGCCACTGACCACAAATCTGGCAGGACCAAGGCGATGGCCAGAGAAAAATTCACCATGATCATATCAGCGATCACGCGCACTGCGACGTCCAACCCTGGGTATTTGCCCAAACGCTGCATCGCTGTACTAAGAGTAAAACTTATTGCCCTATCCAGTCTGCATTTCATCAGCTGCGCTCTCCTTTAAGCTGCATCCCCAAACTCGCTATTATCCCAGCCATGCTGCTGTTCTGATCACCGGTCCTTTCCAGATAGTGTTCCCTCAAGATCAGGCTCATGTGATCTCTTATCGTTTATCTTCTCCAGCCACTCTTCTCTCCAAAAATAGAGACAAGAACGATCGCAACTGCCAAAGTCTGCGGTGCCCTTGCACATCACGCCTTCGAGTAGGACAATGCCTTTAGAGGTTTTCACACGTAGATCACGTTCATCAACAAATCTCTCTACCCGTTTCAGCACACGCTGGGTGGTGCCACAGTAGGCAGCCATCTCGGGAATAAAGGTGCAACCGCGCAGCTGCCTCCAGTGGTTGAGCGTGGCCTCGATCTCTTCCAGGCTCCGAACCCGTACCCAGTCCCCAGCTTGGAGGTCTCTCGTGAAGGTGCTGATGGATTGGACGATCGGCTTGGGGTGCCTGCTGACCAGCCTGTATAGATTGTTTATCAGATTGTTTGACCATTTCTTGAATGCACGTTCTCGGTCAGGGCTCAGATGTCTTCTCATGACAAGTTTCAGGCGCTTGACAAGGGACCGCGGCGGCGCCTTACCATCCCCGTTTGCCAGCAGTCGTAAAGAGGATATCTGGCATCCAGTATTGGGTTGTTCTAATCTAATCTCCATTCTCATTCCTTTGCCTATGACTCAATGCTGTTTGATGCTAAGCATTGTCCTCGCGGCCCTTGTTGAGGACTGCTGCGGTACAATGCATCTTGGCAGACTATCCTGTAGGCTTGCCATTCATAATGTGCCTGCTGCTGCTCAGCTCATCGCGCTGTAAGAGCGCTGTGAACGTCTGTACTATTATGCTCAGGTCTAAGATCAGGGACTGCCTTTCGATGTATTCCAAGTCAAGTGCCAGTTTTTGAGGCATGATTCTAGTGATGTACTCATTCTCCGGATTCGCGCACTGGCTCAGCAGATCCTCCTCATGCCGGAACCGCACTTGAGTAAGTCCTGTGATGCCTGGTCTGACTGTCAATACCTGCCTCTGCTTGGGTGTGTAGTAATCTACATAACAAGGCGATTCCGGCCTAGGTCCTACTATGCTCATTTCCCCACGCAGAACATTGATCAGCTGGGGTATCTCGTCGATCTTCCATCGACGTAGAATACGGCCGATCCGGGTGATCCTTTTGTCCCTCCCTTGTGTCAGGGCAGGCCCTAGGCGATCAGCATTGACCACCATCGTCCGCAGCTTATACATCTTGAACAACTTGCCCCCTTTGCCTATGCGGTCTGCACGGTAGAAAACAGGACCAGGCGAGTCCAGCTTGATCAGAGTTCCTGTGATTAGTAACACTGGCGCAAAAACTGCCAATCCTACTGAAGCAATTATTAGATCGAAGGCTCGTTTGATCATGATGACAGCCCTCACCTTCGATGCATGGACACCACCTTTTTGACGGCAGCAATCACGCGTTTTATGTCCTCCTCGCTCATTTTGGGGTACAACGGCAGCGAGATAATACGGTCATAGATGCGCTCAGCGTTGGGATAGTCTCCTCGTTTGAACCCGAATCGTTCGCTGTAGTATGGATGGAGATGAATAGGGATAAAGTGAACACTGGTGCCAATGTGTTCGGCGTGCAGGGCTTCAATAAACTTGTTACGATCGATTGTAAGCCGCTCTGTATCTATTTGAATGGTGTACAAATGCCAGGCGTGGCGAACATCACCTTTGGTCTCCGGTGTGTGGATCTCTGGGACATCACGGAAGGCATCGTTGTACATCGCAACGTATCGCTGGCGCACATCCAGGAAGTGCTCAAGCTTGGCCAGCTGACGGATGCCCAGAGCAGCCTGGATGTCGGTCATATTGTATTTGTACCCGGGATACACAACTTCGTAGTACCATGAGCCTTCGCTGCCATAACGCTTCCAAGCGTCTTTGCTGATCCCGTGCAAGCTGAGCAATCGCATCTTTTCAGCCAGCGCGTCGTTGTTGGTGGTCACCATGCCGCCCTCTGCAGTCGTCATGTTCTTGATCGCGTAAAAGCTGAAGGCGGTTGCGTCGCTAAAGCTGCCTATCATCTGCCCGTGGTACTTGGCGCCAATTGCATGGGCAGCATCTTCGACAACATACACCTTGTGCTCTCGAGTGCATTCCAGGATCCGATCCATATTGCATGGTTGGCCTGCATAATGCACTGGAACGATGGCCTTAGTACGTGGAGTAATTCGTCTCCGTATCTCATCGGGATCAACATTGCAATCCGCGCTGACGTCGGCAAAGATAGGTGTCGCGCCTAAGTGGACAATTACATTGGCAGTAGCGCAGAATGTTAAGGGAGAGGTGATCACCTCATCACCCGGGCCAACCCCGAGCGCTGCCAGGGCAATGTGCAGTGCCGCTGTACAAGAACTGACAGCAACCGCATGTTTCACGCCAAGATAGTCTGCGACACGTTCCTCAAACTCCTTAGTCCTTGGGCCCGTCGTGATCCAGCCAGAGGCGAGTACTTGCACAACTTCATCGATTTCTTCCTCACCGATGTCCGGCAGCGCGAACGGGAGGAAATCATCCCTAATCATAACCATTGCTTTTTCTGTGTGCGTATTATCCATAGTTTCGTCCTTAGCAAGGACTATAGGGCCAAGACCGTTCCCGCCAGGCTGGGTTCGCTGCTTGCGCCGGGGTGCCGCACAACGATGCTGCGAGCAACTCGCTCTTCTGCGGAATGAGACACTCTGGCCAGTCTTGTCTATTTAGATCACGTTTTCCTTCTAGGTAGAAGCGGAACATACCTTCAACCTTGGCCAGAGCCGAACTGTGGCGGTACATGGCTAGCATTTTCTTGACCATCATATAGCTTGTCCGATTGACCAGTGGTGCCAGAAGAGGGTGGAAGACTACCCGTTGGCGCACCGGTTTCGCCGTGTATCCCATGCGAAACTTGAACTCATCGACGCTCGGCGGGGCGTCAAGCGACTCGAGACAAAAGAACACCTCAGAGACTCCAGGACGCCTGAGTGCTGCCTGAGTGACGCCAAAGAATATGGCATGGTTGACTCGATCCTTTAGGTGGTCTGATGCACTTTGTTCGTAAGGCAGTGTGAAACAGTCATCGCAACGGAAAGCCAGGAAGGATGCTACCAGCTCTTGTTTATGGATCGCACCCCAGGCCTCGAAGCCGGGCAGATCCTCAGCGGTTGTGCAGATACGGCGCCACATCTCTTCTGTTTCAGCGTCCACTCTTCCTTGACGCTCAAGCGTCTCCTGCCGCATCCGCCAACCTTCTAAGGCCAGCCTGGACATCGGTATCCTCTCCACACGGACGTGCTCGAGCCCTTTGCAGACATTTTGTCGCGCCTGTCGGCTCAGGCATGGCAGATCATAGGAGGGGTCTGCACAAACCACGTGGTAGCTGACCTTGCCACAGCGAGCACGTAAAGGTGTCGAGAAGCGCACCGCAATCGCCCGATGCTTCCAGAATAGCTGGTGCAGTTCTGCATCCGAAGGCTCAATAATCCAGTGGTATGGGAATGCCTGGTAAACACCAAGGTTCACCTCATACCAATAGCTACTGGATGTGCGCACCACGTGATGCCCCTGGCGACGCAACCACTCGGCAAATATCGCGGCGTTCATAACACACCAACCACCTCAGATCACATAAGCACAGTAGAACGAATTGGACACAGCCACCACCAGTTTGGCAGGGCGAGCAAACCTCGCTCTGATCTCAATGGTCGTGGACATCCTCCCCTTGTGTCTGCTGGAAGACAGAGTGCCTGATCATCCTCTCAGCGCATCGCCTCACTGGCAAGCGAGTTCGCTTCTGTCTCGCGTCTCCTCGAGGAGTCCTGATAATCCCACAGATCACTGCAGCGAACACGCCATAGGTGCCCGACTCTGATCGCTGGGATGATCCCCTTTTGGCACCAGCGCCACACTGTGACGCGAGACACGCGCAGGTAGTCTGCTACCTCTTTTACAGTTAGCAGTTCCGCTTGGTAAATGCCGGCAGCGTCCACTTGTTTTGACAAGGCTCTACCTTCCCATAAGGTGGAGTGGGCAAAACACTTTTTACACCTGGTGTTTCTGCAGGATTTACTCGTGTGTCCGACCTGTTTATCGGCAGTCAAGAGATCGGCGACACGCTGAGTGAAGCGCCCCTGGGCCGACACGAAGGGGTTGAATCCGGGTGCTACTTCAACACACCCAAACTAAAAATTGTTACCGAAGTTAACTTCATTATACGAGGTTTTTGCCTGCTTGCCTATTGCCTGTTTCGCGTGTTATCCCCATTCACGGGATGGCGATAGGGGATAGGCATATGGCATAGACGCTCTCCATATGCCTATGTCTTTCGATATAGATCAGCCGATCTTTGAGGGGTCGCTGGCGTCAGCTACGTCCAAACACTGCTGCATAGCCCATACAGCAGCTTCGGTACGACTCGCCATGTGGAGCTTGTTGAGGATGTTACTGACATGCACCTTGACTGTGCCCGGGCGAATCTTAAGGATCTCGGCAATTGCTCTGTTGCTCAGGCCACTCGCTAGCAGGCGCAAGATCTGTCGCTCTCGTGCCGTGAGCATTCCCGCATTATGAGATGCTGTGTTATGCTCCACATTCCTGAGCACGAAGGAGGCAACTTGTGGATCGAGCGGCATACCTCCTTGTCGGACTGCCTGAATCGCCTTGATCAAGTCGCCACCATCCACATCCTTGAGAAGATAGCCATCTGCCCCGGCTCTCACTGCCTCCTCGGCCCGAGCCTTTTCACTAAAACCTGTCAGAATGATAACTTTGGTATCGGGCAAGAGGCGCTTGATCTCAAGGGTGGCTCTAGTGCCCCCAACGCCTGGCATCACCAGGTCCATAAGCACAACATCCGGCTGGAGCTCGCTAGCCTTTTGCACCGCTTCCTCGCCGTTTATTGCTTCCCCGACGACTTGGATGGAAGGCTCCGTGCCCAATAGCATCTGAATGCCCTTACGCACAACGGGGTGATCATCCGCTATCAAGACACGCGTCTGGGTCACGGGAGGTCTCCCACTGGGGCACACTGCACAGACGACAACTGAGAGGCAGACACTCACTTAACTCCCAGTGCATGGGTATGGCATGCGTACACTCACCACGGTCCCTCGACCAGGGGTCGACTCCAGGAGAAAAACTCCACCCAAAGCCTCTGCACACCATCGCATGTCCTTGATCCCCTGTGCTTCGTCCACATCGATATCATTGGGACGAAAACCTATGCCATTATCGGCGATACGCAGCACAAGAGCATCACCTTCTTGGCCTAGTCTGACCTCCACTGAGCTAGCGCAGGCATGTCGTACTACATTCCAGAGTGCTTCCCTGGCGACGTTGTAGAGCGTCAGCTCCTGTTCAGGCAAGAGTTCCGGTTCCGAGTCTATGGAAAGCTGAATATCCAGACAGTACAGCTTCCTCAATATGGCACAGTGATCCCTTAACGCCGCACTGAGGTCCCGACCGGTCCAGCTTTCTGTGCTGAGATCGAAGATGCTTTCACGCAGATTGACCAGAATCTGCTGGACCAGCGTTACCACTTGTTGCAGAGGGTCCAGAACTTCTGAGCCCACATTCTTATGCTCCAGCAACACAAGCGAGGTCTTGGCCGCTAGCTGGATGCCATACAGGTCCTGCACTACCGAGTCATGCAGCTCGCGTGCCAATCGGTGGCGTTCGCGGTATACTTCTGACTGGCGCCTCAGCGCGTAGGATTGTGCGTTCTCAATCGCGATAGCCGCGGTAGATGCCAAGGCTTCCATTAGGTGCAAATCGTCACTCGTGAATTGGTTCGGCTTTGAGTCAATCGCTTCTATCACCCCGACGACGGCCTGCCTGGTCACCATTGGTACAGCTAGGATGCTGCGAGACTCTAGGCCTGTGAGCTTATCGGCTTCTTGAGCATGACGTGTATCCGCTCGAGCATCCGCAACGATTGTCCCCTGCTTGTTGGCCACGGCCCAGCCTGCGATACCCTCTCCAGGCGCCAGCCGCCACCCATGGATTGGGGTTCCCTTTGGGTCGGTGGAATGCTTGCATACTAGATCACCTGTGGAATGCTCAACCAGCCAAACAGAGCACGCTGTTGCGTCCAAGGTGCGCCGGGCTCCCTCCAGGACAGTAGCTATGATATCGTCGAGACCCAGATTGTCGCCTGGCCCTTTTTTCTCTTCACCAATGCCTTCTCGGACACTTGCCTGCACGTGGCCTGGCCATTCTATTCGTTGATCCATTCTTGGCGCTTCGTTAGCTCTCATGTTGTCATTTCCAATCAAAGCAGCTATCTCAGTAGAATTAGGAGGTCAAACGGAGGGCTTTTCCCCTCTGCTGTGACAACTGTACCGGACAATGAGATGTTTTGCATTTTGGGCATGCCTGACTACACTGCGAGCTCATTTGATGTCATCTCTCCTGCTTGTACATCCTAGCTTGGAAAGATGCGGCAGATGTAACGAGCCACTTGGGCAGAGAGCATTGTTATTTCTCTATACTCTATTATACTATAACATACAACATTTTACATTAAAGAAAACAAACAATAGAGGTATTTTTCAGTCAAGTTTGGAGCTGTGTTAAGAAGAGCAACCGTGTGATCTCACTCGGTTACGGCCACAAGCAGCCGTATGGAGGTTTGAGCCCAGTGTTCCGAAAATACTTGTGGCACCAGAGACACGATGTTGACAATCCTATCTTGAGACTCGCAAACATCTCAGAAACAGGTGACGAATATGACCAACAGTGACGATCAAATCGCCCTTCTCAAGCGCATTGCAGAGCGAACGGCGTGTGTCACCATAATAGGTTTGGGTTACGTAGGGCTTCCTCTGGCAGTGGAATTTGCGCGTTCAGGGCTGGTGGTGGTCGGGATTGATGTGGATAAGGAGAAGGTAGAGGCCCTCAACGCCGGCCGCAGCTATATCTTGGACGTTCCTGACGAAACCGTGCAAGCACTGGTCGCTACTGGCAAATTGTCTGCCACTACGGATGCTGCTAGCTTGCAGGAGGCGGATGCCGCAATCATCTGTGTCCCAACGCCGCTCAGCAAGAGTCGCGATCCGGATATCTCCTATATCCTGGCAGCTACCGAAGAGGTCGCGCGTTATGCACACCACGACATGCTGGTGGTATTGGAGAGCACAACCTATCCAGGCACTACGGAAGAAATCTTGTTGCCACGTTTTGAGTCGGCCGGTTTCGAGATTGGTGGTAATTTTTTCCTTGCCTTTTCGCCTGAACGTATTGACCCCGCTAATCCTAGCTTCGGGGTGCGTAATACGCCCAAAGTGGTCGGCGGTATCACCCCACAGTGTACCCGCGTGGCCACTGAGCTCTATCAATGTGCTGTCGATCAGATCGTGCCGGTTTCCTCGGCGCGCGCTGCGGAAATGGTCAAGCTGCTCGAGAACACCTTTCGCGCAGTTAACATCGGCTTAGTGAACGAATTTGCACTTATTTGTGATCGGCTGGGATTGGACGTGTGGGAGGTCATCGAGGCCGCATCGACCAAACCATACGGGTTCACCCCGTTCTATCCGGGACCTGGCTTGGGAGGGCACTGTCTGCCCATCGATCCACTGTACCTTTCCTGGAAGCTCAAGACGCTCAAGTACAACACCCGCTTTATCGAACTGGCCGACCGGATAAACTCGGAAATGCCTTATCATGTGGTCGAAAAGATCACTGTTGCCCTGAACGCACGGCGCCAGGCGGTCAAAGGTTCACGCATTCTGGTGTTGGGTGTGGCCTATAAGCGCGATGTGAGCGATGCGCGCGAGAGCCCTGCCCTCGAGATTATGAATCTGCTGGCTGAACGTGGTGCTGAGCTTTCTTATCACGATCCTTACATACCCCATTTGCGGTACGACAATTGGTCGCTCGATTCGGTTACATTGACTCCGGAAGTGCTATCGGGCGCTGATTGCATTGTCATTGTCACTGATCACACTTGCATTGACTGGCAGCTTGTTGTGTCACACGCCCAGCTGATTATTGATACGCGCAATGTCTTGAGGAATGTACCAACTGGCAGGGCACAGGTGGTGAAGCTATGAGGATTGCGGTGCCAACGGGAGTATCTCGCTATCTGGTCACCGGTGGTGCTGGATTCATCGGTTCACATCTGGTGGAGGCGCTGGTGCACTTTGGCCAACATGTGCGCGTGCTAGACAACTTCAGCAGTGGTCGGCGAGAGAACTTGGCCCATTTGGCGGGAAGCTTGGAGGTCATCGAAGGGGATATTCGTGAAATGACCACTGTTCAAAGGGCCATGGAAGGTGTGGACTATGTATTGCACCAAGCAGCGGTGGCTTCTGTACCACAATCGATTGCTGACCCGTTGACGACTGAGCAGGTCAATGTAGCGGGTACTCTCAACGTATTGCTGGCAGCGCGTGACGCTTGTGTCCGTCGGGTAGTGTTTGCTTCCTCATGCGCAGTGTATGGCAATAGCTCGGTATTGCCTAAGCACGAACAAATGCCCCCGGAACCGGTGTCGCCCTATGCAGCGTCTAAGCTGGCAGGCGAGGGGTACTGCCGCGCATTTCAGCAGGTGTATGGATTGCCTACGGTGGCGTTGCGTTATTTTAACGTGTTCGGTCCTCGCCAGGATCCCCATTCTCAGTATGCTGCGGTCATCCCCAAATTCATCACTGCGGCACTGAGTGGTAGTGCTTTAACCGTCTTCGGCGATGGACGACAATCACGCGACTTCGTGTACGTTGCTAATGTTGTTGCAGCAAACTTATTAGCCTGCCAGGTTGATGATGCGATTGGCCAGGTCATCAATGTGGCTAGCGGAGAGTGCCATTCGCTGTTGGATCTCATTGACCATTTGAGAAAACTCATCGGCGACAAAGAGCTACGGGTGGAGTATCTACCACCACAACCTGGCGACGTGCGACACTCTCTGGGGGACATCCAGCGCGCTGTACAGTTGCTAGGTTACGTGCCACATGTTGACTTCGCAACAGGCTTGCGTGAGACAGTGAAGTGTTTCCGGCAGCGTCTTGTGCAAGCCCAAGGTCTCACTTCCTCGTGCTAAAGCGTTCATCGGGGTAGCATATTAGAGTAAATCCACGCGCCTGTGTGCAATGTGGCGGCTGTGATCAGCAGCACGGAGTGTCGTGCCAGCATGATTCTATCCTGCGGAGTACTACCCGAAGTACCCCACTGCCTGGTCCACATATAGCCCGCCAGCAGCGTGTACACAAACGCCGAGGGCGCAAACAGATCCCAATCCTTGCGTCCACCATAATCCGGATTCCATACAAATGTCAGTATTAAGTAGGCAACACTCCCAATGACCAGAAACCATATAACGCTCTTCTCGAATGCATCCCGATGAGCAGGGCTGCCGATCAGATGTTGCCTGGTAGCATTGGCCAGCGCGTAGAGGAGCAAGAAGAGCCCGAAGGGCGAAATGAGAAAATGTTCATTCGCCCAGTCGAGCAGGTGGGCAAGGGAAAACATCGTGTAGTGTTGCCAAGGGGTCTCAACGTTGTAGAGGGGCACGAAGAGGACCCCATCGGCACCGCCTGGCCGGTCATCGGCAAGTAATGCTGTGGGTCCATGTCCTGCCAGTGTCATAAAGAACGCCAGTGCAGCGAAGACCATCAGCGGGGGTAAGATCAGCTCCAACCAGACGCGCGCCTTGACCCCTCTACCACGGCTCAGCCCCCCCTGTTTTTGCCAAGCTACATAGAGCATAGCTGGCCACATCACGACAGAGGCGGGATGGAAGGCATTGGTGATCGCCAGGGCTGCTGACGGCAATACGAGAGCTAGATGACCACGCAGACAGCGGACGCTGAGGTATAAGGTGATCAGTAAGCTGGCAGACATAAGTGTGTAGTTTTCGACATAGCCGAAAAACAGCTGCATAGCTCCCGTGGTCGCCATCAGACCAGAGATGATCGCCTTTTCCATGCGGTCGCGTCCCAGCTCATCGACCAGGCATAGGAGCACATAAACGAAAGCTATGCCGGAGAGAACGCTCGTTATGGCATAAAGTGTATCGACACCGATGCCTGGCGATGGGTTGAGCAGCAGCCACAAGCGTGCATGCAAGAAAATGGTCAGAGGTGACTGCCAATTATAAATGGTCCAAACTGGACGGTCATCACCTATGTAGCTCAGCGCTTTTACAATGAAGCTCGCGTCACCCCATTGCAGGTGCCGAATGCGCAGAGACCAGAACAAGACCCCGCTGAGCAAAGCGATCGCAACGAACCAACGACGCGGGCGGGACTTCCCAGGCAGTATGTCCAAGAGACGTTGTCCCCAATGGCGTGCTGCATCGTTCAGAGGGGTAACTGCAAATAGCAAGACCACGATGGCGGCTCCATATGCCACTGGTTGTGGCAACAAAGTATAGGGCCACACGCTCCAAGCCAGCTCTTCGGGCAGACAACCTGCTGCTAGGTGCAGCCCCACTACTCCTGCCACTACTAGTCGTATCAACCAGCTCATCAGCTTTGGCGGGTTACCGTGCAGGATACCAGTTGGGCAATGTTAACATGTGTGGAGCCAGACTTTCATATCGTAGGCCCCCTAGTGGCTTACCAGTTCTTGCGCCAACGCGTGAAGCAAATTGAAGCGATCTCCCATTCCAAATCGCAGTACGCAGTGTCGGACAAGGATGGTGCCGCGGGATTCTTGGCCTCTTCATATGTATTAGCTTGTACAATCCGTACCTCCCAACGACACATGGACCGGCGGTCAAGCGGGCTACTCAGGATGATATCGAATGCACCCGGCTCATAGGGTTCGCTGGGCGCGTACAAGTTGATGCCAGATGGATTGGAAGCCAGCACGGTGCCACCACACTTGGCTTGCATAAACACGCCCTGCACCGGCTGTCCAGCGGCATCCACTACTTTGCCTCGAATTTGCGCCAATCCAGCATTCCATTGCCCTTCAAAGCCAGTTGGCTCAAATTGCCATTGGGGGGTGGGAGGTGCCGCAGGAGTGGGTGGCATTGTGGGTGTGGCAGGCGGCGGAGGTGGTGCCTCGACGTAGGGCACAGTCTCGGTATTCTGTGCCGTTCCGTATTCTGGGTTGGCAGAGATCCATCCTTTTCCATCCGCTGCTCCCACGTAGGCAATTTGCCACCAAGAGCTATCACGATTTCGGCCGATAACTTCCACCGTGCTTCCAGGTGTCAGCGAACCTATTTGCGGATAGTCCACACCTGGCCCTGCTCGTACGCGCAACCCTACGCGCACTGTCACGGAAGGGGTTGCGGGCGTAGGAGTCACAGGCACAGGCGTCGGAGTTGGAGGCACTACCGGTGTAGGCGTGGGTAACACATACTGTGTTGGAGTTGCAGTGGGTGTCGCCGAGGGAGTAGCGGTGGGTGGTCGCGTTGGTGACACACGCGCTAATACTGTGAACGTAGGCAGTGGTGTGCGTCTAGGAGTAGACACCTTAGATCGGTGTGTGAGCACAACGGTTGCTAAGGAAGCAAATATAATGTAGTTGACAAGAACCAAAACGATGACGAGTGCCCACTGTCTACGAGTCACTCTGTCTTACCTCCTGGATCACTATGTTTCATCGGCTTACTCCGATAGTTTCTTGAAAAGCAGGTCAGATATATCACGAGGAGCTCAGGTTGTCCGAAACAATCCCGTTGACCGTCGCCTCCCAGCACTCACAAGCTTGACGCACTTGTTCATCCTTCACCATCTTTCCCTCGTATTCTGCAAGGCCATTGATAGCGCGCCAGCCGGAGAGCACGAGAGGGATCGGGCCGTCTGCGGCAATCCACTCTCCATTGTAGCGACGTGCGATGTGAAGATGGCTCGACTCAGCTACTCCTCCTTCGCACGAAGGGTGGCCTATCCGATCGCCACGTGCCAGGCGTGCGCCCACCTGTACTCTGTCTTTGGAGGCGACGTGCAAATAAAACAGTATCCAGCCAGTTTGCTCGTAGCCATCTTCATCCAGATCGATCAGCACTTGGCCATCTTCGCTACGCAAGACTAATCCAGATGCCGCTGCCGTCGCCCATTCCTGTGAGACAGCGCAGTGTCCCATGACATCAGGGGGTGCGAAGTCAACCGCGGCCCATGCGCTGCCGCTAAACCAGGCGCCGTGTGGTCCTCCGCTCAGGTACCACATACGCCCTTCTGGCCAAGGAAGGTAAAGCACAGGTTGCTCCAAATTAGCTGGGATAAGTGGCTCAACAGCACGCGTGTGGGGATCGCCAAAAAGCATCTCATAGGTGCGCAGGAACCCTGTGCGATCCACTGCCTTATGCCAGGCATCCCAATCGCGGGTGAGCGCCAACACGTTTTGAATACCTACTGTTCCAGCGTTCAGACCTTCTGCAGCCAGCACGCGCTTGCGATCCAACAGGCGAAAGGCGAATGTGCCCTCACGCTTGTACGTGTAATAGCCCTCGTTGACACGGTTAGCAGCCCAGCTCAGCTGAAAGTGAAGCCCTGCCTGGCCACCGTTTCCAAGGCTGAGTGGAAAGTCCAGCGCCACTTGACTGTTTGGCTCGCCAGTTACCCACCCGCTCTGATACTCCAATAATGCCAGTAGTAGACGTGGGCCTACGCTGAACGTTTGTGCGATCAGCTGCACGATTTCGGCCCCCGTGCGCATACGTCCTTCGGCGCGCTCTGTATAGTGAGCCAGGTATCCACCTTGCTTGTTAACAAAGTTGGCAATATCAAAGTCTCGATAGGCTGGGCTATAGACTACCTCACTGTCGGGCAGCAGCCGCAATGGGGGACCTACATATTTTGTTTTCACAGGAATGCGCAGCCTTTGTCCTGCTTGTAAGAGTGTCGCCTCGCTGATCCGGTTAAGCGTCATCAGTTCTTCAACCTCACAGCCGCAACGTGTATACGCGATGTCGCTCAACGTGTCGCCCGGTTGTACTATGTAAACGTCGGTAGGCGGCCCTGAGGGTGTCGGAATGGGCACGCCGGAGGCTGGCTGTGTCGACCGTGATACAGCGGAGGACAGCACTTCAATCGACCCGTCTGGTTGCGCAATGGGCGACGTAGAGGGAACCAGAGTATATACGGACGTGGCAGGTTGCATACTCGGCAGGCAACCGCAAGCTGCCAACAGTAGCACAATGAGTGAAACCCATTCTCTCTTGATCACGGATGCCCCTGCTTGGGCTCGTATCTGCCCTGCATCATTGAGCTGCGCCCATTGTAGCATCAGGCTGTAGAGTGTCAAGGATCAGGAGTAAGGGTGCGGAGTACATTCTTGACTTTTTACCTAGAATACAATATCTTCCTCAACCTAAGATGTTATGTGAGAATGGCATACGAGGTTGAGAGCAATGGACACAGTGACTCTGGCACGTTTACAATTCGGCATTACTACCGTGTACCATTTCTTCTTTGTCCCCTTGACGTTGGGGCTTCCGATCCTGGTCGCTATCATAGAAACAATCTACGCACGTACCGGGAACGAAGTGTACAGACGTATGGCAAAATTTTGGGGCAAACTGCTCATCATCAACTTTGCAGTCGGTGTAGTGACTGGCATTGTCTTGGAATTTCAGTTCGGTATGAACTGGTCGGAGTACTCCCGTTTTATGGGTGATATCTTCGGGGTACCTCTCGCAACGGAAGCGCTCAGTTCGTTCTTTCTCGAGTCAACTTTCCTGGGCGTCTGGATCTTTGGCTGGAACAGGTTGTCCAGGGGATTGCATGCGGCCACAATGTGGTTGGTGGCGCTGGGTTCCAATCTCTCAGGCCTGTGGATTCTGATCGCGAATTCTTTTATGCAGCAGCCGGTGGGTTATACCATTGTGGACGGGCGTGCCCAGCTAATTGACTTTGGCGCTTTGATTACCAATCCAAACATTATCTCGCAATATCCCCACGTGCTTGCCTCTGGCGTTGTAACAGCCTCTTTCTTCATGATGGGCATCAGCGCTTATCATCTTCTCAAGCGAAGCGAAGACCGGGAGGCGTTCTGGCGTTCGTTTCGGGTAGGCGCTGTTGCTGCTGTTATTGGTTGTGTGTTGGTCATCGCGGTTGGCCATGCCCAAACGCAGCATATAGCCCAGAGCCAGCCTATGAAGCTGGCCGCATTGGAGGCACTTGTAAATAGCGAGGATCCTGCTTCTTTTTCTCTGTTCAGCATTGTGCAACAAAGTGAAGAGAGTATATCAGAGCTTGTTTCTATCCGCATTCCGGCTGTGCTCAGCTTCCTCACCTACAACCGTTTCAGTGGGGAAGTGAGGGGCATCAAGGATATTCAGTCGGAGTACGTGGCTCGGTTCGGGCCAGACAATTATGTGCCTCCGGTTATGTTGAGCTACTTTACGTTCCGCATTATGGTAGGCGCTGGTTTTCTGTTAGCATTGCTGGCGCTCGTTGCATTAATTTTGGTGTGGCGCGAGAAGGTAGAGCGTGTTCCATTCTTCCTTAGGGTGCTTATGCCGGCCATTGGGCTGCCTTATGTCGCCAATACCGCTGGCTGGTTGCTCACCGAGATGGGGCGGCAACCGTGGATTGTCTATGGCTTGCAGAAGACCAAAGATGCCATATCGCCTGCGGTGACGCCGGGTATGCTAATGTTCTCACTCTTGGCTTTCACCATAATCTACGGTGGGCTAATGGTTGCCGACATCTATTTGCTGCTGCACTTTGCCAAACGAGGGACAGTGGAAGAAGAGGAACAAGTAGAACATACAGCGCTGGCCTACTGATTGTGCGAGGAGACAAGCGAAAATGGATCTCAACACACTGTGGTTCATCTTGATCGGTCTACTTTTTGCTGGTTTCTTCTTCCTCGAGGGTTTTGACTATGGAGTCGGCATGTTGTTGCCTTTTCTCGGCAAGGATGACAGGACACGCCGTGTGCTCATCAACACTATCGGGCCACACTGGGATGGCAACGAGGTGTGGTTGATTACGGCAGGGGGAGCTCTGTTCGCCGCGTTCCCGCATTGGTACGCCACTATGTTTAGTGGGTTCTACATGGCGTTCGTGTTGGTACTGTTGTCACTAATTTTGCGCGGAGCTGCTTTTGAGTTCCGCAGCAAGTTAGGAAATCCGCGTTGGCGCGGGGCATGGGACTGGATGCTTTTCTTTGGTAGTCTGTTGCCTTCCCTCTTGCTCCCAGTAGCTCTTTTCAATCTGTTGCGTGGAGTGCCCATCGACGCCACAATGACTTACCGTGGTAGCTTAGTCACCTTGCTGAATTTGCCAGCGTTACTCTGGGGAGTTGCAGCTATATTGGGCTTCCTCTTCCATGGGGCAATTTTCCTTTCCTTGAAGACAGGAGGCGAAATTGCCAGCCAAGCACGTGCCATGGCGGAAAAGCTATGGCCCCCGACGCTGGCTATATTGCTCATAGGGCTGATTTCGAGTATCTTCACTACAGATGTAACGGCACGGTGGCCAGTGGCGCTTTTCTTGGTGCCGCTTTTGGCTGTTGGGACCTTGGTGGTGTCCGGCGTCTTTCTTCGGAGAGGGCGCTCTGGTCTGGCTTTTGCTGCTTTCGGGGTCACCATCGTGCTCGTGGTGAGTAGCCTGTTCCTGGCGCTGTATCCGCGAGTTATGGTCTCCAGCCTCAGCCCGGACTGGAGTCTCACGATCTATACAGCTGCCTCCAGCGCCTACACCCTCAGGATTATGAGCTACATTGCGCTGGCTCTGGTGCCTGTTGTGTTGCTCTACCAGGCATGGTCTTACTGGGTCTTCCGTCAGAGATTGGTGCGCGAGTCGCCGCTGGAATACTAAGATCGGTCTTTCGGTGGACGAGGCGCTTGCATAGCTGGTATTCTAATTTGAACCAAGAGATTCGCCAGATTATGGCACAATCTTGTGGCTAATTCCCCTTCTTATTGACCTTGCAGCTCTTGACTCTTTACATAAATTGTGTTATACTATGGGTGCTGTAGAATACCACCCATGATCTTTTTCATGACCACACAGACGAGTCTGGCGTGAATAGTGCCAGTGTAGGTGGTTGTTTCTCCGCCAGAATTACCCAGAACGTACTTTTACAGGAACAATCTAGTGAACTCGCCGGCGTGCACCTTGCTATATGAGAAATTGGGTCGCGCAATGGTTTCTCGGAGTCTCCCTCCAGAGTTAACAGGGTGTGGGTCACAGCCAAGGTGTATTCGGTGTAATGCTCTTGGTGGCTTGCATCTGGAACGAGCGGGAGAGTGATCACGTCACTAATATGTGGGTATTGGTATGTCGAAAGATAGACGCAATGGCTCTTATTTACCAAGGAGAACATGGGTATCGCAATAACATCAGGAGGTAACTATGACAAAGTGTAATTCAAACCTATTGCATCCATTGCTGGTGGTGATCAGTGTGGTGACTGTAGCGGTCATGATCAGCAGCCTCCTCGCTGCGGTTCCGGCTGCGGCAATGCAGGCGGGTACGTTGGTGCGCATACAGCCAGTGAGCCAGCAGGTCGCTGTCGGGCAGACTGCTACGATAGAGATTCGGATTGAGAATGTATCGGGGTTGTATGCTGCTGATGTCGAGCTGCGTTTCAATCCGGCCGTCTTGCAGGTGCAGGATGCGGACCCCGGGCGTGAAGGGGTTCAGATTCAACCTGGAAACTTTCCATCCCCTGATTTTCCCGCCCAGAATTCCGCTGACAACGCGGCAGGTGTCATCCGCTATGCCCTGACACAATTACCACCAAAATCTCCAGTTACGGGCAGCGGGTTGCTCGCGACGGTGGTCTTCCGTGGTCAGGCGGCAGGCACAGCTGATCTCACGTTCAGTATTGTTAACCTGGCAAATGCCCAGGGTCAGCAAATTCCTGCTTCGTCGCAAGGTGGTAATATCATAGTTGGCGGAGGTGGTCCGCCGCCAGTGATCCCGACTCCGACGCCGATAACGTTGACCCCACTGCCAGTGACGTTGACTCCCCCACCGCCTGTGACCCTGACGCCGCCTCCTCCTACGCCGACGCGCTATGTGGTGCAGCGTGGTGATACGCTCTATTCTATTGCCCGTCGGTTTGGAGTAAGCATCTGGCAATTAGCCTCACTCAATAACATTTACAACATCAATTTAATCTATGTAGGTCAGGTGCTTATCATACCGGCTCCTGGTCCTACTCCGCCTGGGCCTGGACCGGCACCCAACCAGTATGTTGTACAGTTCGGCGATACTCTGTTCTCCATAGCTCGCCGCTTCGGGGTGAGTGTCTGGCAACTGGCTTCGTACAACAATATTCCCAACCCTAACTACATTCGAGCCGGCCAAGTGTTGTTGATCCCGCCCCGCTGATGGCATCACTGCTGAGGGACAGGGAAGGCACATCCCTGTCCCTCACCACGAATTCTGGTTAGAATCCGCCGAGCTATGCGTCTAAGCTCTCTCCGTGCTGTTACGGAGAGAGCTTAGGTGCTGTTTTGGGGACTGCGCTCGGGGCTGCCATCGTTGAGATAAATACCCCTTGCTCTTACAATCAGGGTAGCAGGGGATAGAGCCGATGTGGGTGCAGAAGCCTCAGTGCGACTGCACATAACAGTTCACGACCGTTGTTGCTCTGAGCTTTGGCCTCTGCAACGACTTTGCACATGCGTAACGTTGGCTATAATTGAGTTGAATTGTATAGCCATTCGTAACATCGTTCAGAGTCCAAACCATGCACTCTCTTGGATTTGACATTATCACTTGGGAAAGCGCTTTGGCGCTCGTGCAATGTCGGTGTCGCCGGTGTGTGGCGACGTCCATTTTGTTCTTGTTCGCATTGGTGTTAGCTGGCTGTGGCAGCGCTGGACAGCCCGCCACCGATATGCCTGCTCCATATGGTACATCAGAAGTTGTGCCCAGCGCGTTCGGTGAAGGCGGTTTGTCGCTTAATCCCATAGCTACTGCCAAGATGGATAAAGGTGACACCAATGCTGCCTCACTCAGCCAGCAGAGCGGGGGCTCAGCTGAGCAGATCCGATCATCCAGCATTGCAACATTGTGCCTGGTACGTGCGGGAGAAGAAAGAACACATTTTGTGCGTGTAGACAACGTGCGAGACTTGTACGCTGTGGATATGAAGATCAAGTTCGACCCCACCCAGCTGCAGGCAGCTGATGCTGATGATCAGATGAGTGGTGTTCAGATCAGGCCCGGAGAGGCGCCACGCCCTGATTTTGTCGCAGTCAACAACGTTGACAACACGAAGGGTATTGTTCACTATATTGCCACACAGTTAGGTGATGATGCACCTTTCAGCGGTGGTGGGACGATCGCGACTATATTGTGGCAAGAGCGTAGTGCCCCAGATGCCGAGGTCTCGATCGAGCAGGTAATATTGGTGGACAAGAAGGCGGGGGCAATTGAAGTAGCGGTTCGAGATCATTGTAAACCGTAATTACTTGGCTCAAGTGTTCTACAGTGCAATGATCAACAAGACGGTTGCTTGTGTAGGGCGAAAGCTGTCAGTGACGTTGCTGGCATTGGTACTGCTTGCCGCTTTGCTCTATGCCCCGGACAGCCTTGCCCAGACAAAGGCACGCATTTACTTGCAGCTCGCTCCTCTGCAGGATGAGAAGCAGCTGGTCGTGAACCTCATCGTGACGGGTGTCGCCGACCTGTATGGTGCAGATGTGCAACTGCACTTTGATCCGAGCCAGCTGCAGGTGGAGGATGCTAATCCGCGCCTTGAGGGCATTCAAATTGCACCTGGACCTTTGCTGGCTGCTGATGAACGTTTTGTTGTGACAAATAAGGTGGATACCTCAGCTGGGCTGATCACCTTTGTGGTGACACTTCTGAATCCAGCACCACCTGTTGACGGGGAAGGTGTGTTAGCGACAGTTGCGTTCCGCATATTGGGTAGCGGGCCCTATTCCATAGAGGTAACGCGTGCTCAATTGGTCTCCTCGAGCTTGACCACGATACCAGTAGAAAGTGAGGACCTCTTGCTACCCGGGCCCTCGGATCGCATTGTGCCGGACAGGCATATCATTCCGCAATGGGGTTGGTGGCTTGTCGGGATTGCAGGCCTGTTATTGTTAGTCATCATTCTTTCTGTTGTGTATCAACGACGTCAAGCAGCTGCTGTGAGAGGTGCTGTTGTTGTCGGCGATGGCAGCATACCGGTCGTGGAACAGAGTGCGAGCGAAGTCGCCGCCGCCTTGACGGAACAGGGTCGCCGTGCAATGCAGCGTGGTAATCTGGAGCTCGCTCACGAGCTGTTTAGCCGTGCAGTGGAGCGTGATCCGGCCAACACCGATGCTTGGTTGGGCAAGGGTTTGGTAGCACACCAGATCAGCGAAAAGCGCATTTGTTTCCAGCGCGTGTTGGCGCTTGATCCTGATAATCCAGTTGCCCAAACTGAACTCCAGCAGCTTGAAAGGGCCAGCTGAATGAAGTTGGTGCATCGTCTTCATCGCCGAAGCAGACGGTTCTGGTTCTGGCTGGGCTTGCTTATCCTGCTGGTCAGCACGATGTCACCCTGTCTTGCCCAGCAACCAGACAGTCCGCCACAGACTACTCGGGTGATTGTTGCGTTATGGCCACCTCCTGAGGGAGCCGACATTGCCGCACAAGCAGATGTGATAGCACAGGCACAAGATTCGCTGCTAGCCAGCATTTCCGGCGTTGATTTTCAACCGTTGTACCGTTACCGCATTGTGCCGGGTCTGGCTGGTACGGTGACATTACAAGGTTGGCAAGCTCTAGTGAGCAACCCGTTGGTTCGCGCAGTTGCATTAGACTTGCCTGTACAAGCTGCGCTGGGTGAAAGTGTTTCTGTAGTCCGAGCTGACCGAGTGTGGGCTGAATTCAGATTGACTGGTGCTGGTGTCAACATCGCCGTGCTCGATAGCGGATACGATCCCGCTCATCCTGACATCAATGACAGTATTGTAGCGCAGCATTGTTTCAATCGTGGCACTTGTCCTCCAGCCAACACTGACGAGGGTGATAGCGCACGTGATGAGAATGGACATGGCACGCACGTTACTGGCATCATCACCGGACGCGGGAGCATTGCGCCGCGTGGCATCGCGCCGGACTCTGCCATCGTGGCCGTGCGTGTTCTTAACAGCGCTGGCAGTGGTTGGACTTCAGATGTGGTGGCAGGCATAGATTGGGTGGTTGCCAACCAGGCGCGTCTGAACGTGCGCATTATGAATCTCAGTTTGGGCGGAGGAGCTTATGCTGGCACGTGTGACACAGCGGATGCCAACACTATGCTGTATGCTTCCGCTGTACAAGCGGCACAGCGCGCCGGTATCGTCGTGTTTGCCGCAGCGGGCAACGGCGCTATGGCTGACAAAATGATGACACCAGCGTGTATCTCAGGCGTGGTAGCTGTCGGCAGCACTTATGACGCCAACTTGGGATCATACACGTGGGGCGGGGCCAATCCCATTTGTACCGATGCGAATACAGCGATTGATCAGATAGCTTGTACCAGCAACAGCAGCTCAGCATTGGACTTGCTGGCTCCAGGTGTGGTGATAACCTCAGCTGGACTGGGCGGTGGTGTGAGCAATCGGTCCGGCACGTCTATGGCGACACCCCATGCATCTGCCATCGCAGCGCTATTGTTACAAGCGCAGCCGGCTCTTACCGCTGCACAAATCGAGAGTATTCTCAAGGAAACTGGGGTGCCAATTACAGATCCAAGAAACGGTCGTGTCACGCCAAGAGTGGATGCTTATGCTGCCGTGCAGAGGGTTACAGGCGGAGGGGGATCTGGGGCATCGATCACGGGGACTGTGCTCTTGCAAGGTCGTGGTACGCACGACGGTACTGCCATTTATATAAGCAGTCAGCCGTGTACCCAGGCTCTCTCGGGCAACCAGGTTGCGACTACAAATGCCCAAGGCTACTTCCAGCTGCAGCCCGCGCAGGCGATACAATGTTTGTCTGCTGTGCGACCCGGATTCTTGGGAGCGCAGAGGTCAACCCCATCTGGGCCGCTTGGCACGATCGTGTTGCTGGCCGGAGACATGAACGGTGATAACCTGATCGACATTTTCGATATAGCGGCCGTCGCTGGACGTTATGGCGGAAGCGACCCAGTGGCCGATTTCAATGGCGACCGCACTGTCAACATTTTCGATTTGGTTATCGCAGCGATTAACTATGGAAGGCGTGGTCCTCTGACTGACTGGCGCTAGGCAATACGCTGTGCATTTTGCTCCGTTTGGCTTCCGGCAAAAGCTCCTCTTGGTTTGACACGCTGACACTCAAGGTGCACCCACAACGACATTCGTCAAGTGCACAGCATTTGAGACCAGATTGCCGGTTGCGTCAAATACGTCGAGCCGCTGACCATCGCTCGGCCGGTACATGCCAACTAGGACGGGATATTCGCCGGGCGGTGTGTCTACATAGATGTGCAGTGCATGGTGATCAGCAATCACCTGTCCCGGTCGCCAGAGGTAGGTGGGGTATGTCCAGCAGACGGGGCGTCCATCAGACTGAGCCCAAATTGACCCTTCTTGTTCCAAGTGCACGAACACGTGATAGTCCTCCTCAATTTTGCTCAGCACCTGCCAGTACAGGGTTACAGTCAGCCGACCGTCAGGATAGGCACGTTGGACGTCCAGATCGTAACTCACCAGTCGGACAAGGCCGCCCAGGTCAGCTTGGACGCTGTGTCTGCCATGTTTCGGGCGCGCGAAGGCGGCTGGTGGTGTGTCAAAGTCGAAAGCGGCTGCCAGTGTGTTGTAGTCGAGCTGACCAAGCCGAGCATCTGATGGACGATTCTGGTAGACCACAAGCCCTTTGCCATTGGTCAGCTTCACCTCAGCAAAGACCTCGTATTCTGTCTGGATGCGTTGCATATCTATCGACTGTGCGTCCACTACAGTGCTGGCAATGAGATAATACTTGGGCTGAGCGTCGCACGCCCGTGCTGCATGGCGCGTGTACCAGGCTGTGATATCTGCCTCTTCATTGCTTCCATAATCGCCTTGTAACTGCCCGTTCGCATAAAGTGCCCCAATTGCTTTCCAACCTGTGCGATGTGGAAAGCCGAAGAAGCCGGTGGGAGGCGGCTGCGCATAAGGCGTCCAGTAGATTGCAGTGCGCCCAGCCGGCCAGTCTGTTCGAAACTCAACATCTTGGCGCAAGTATGCCAACCACAGGTAACCGGAAAACAATCCCAGAACCACCAATCCTATCGCCGCCAGCGGCCAAGAAAGCTGAAAGCGCCATAGAGGGGTAGTAAGCTCTTTTGGTGATACCAGATAACGAGCTGCCATAACAACCGACAGCGCGGCGAGGAGCGTCCACGCGGGGACGATGGTGTAAATGTGAGTGAGCGGCAACGCTACTCCAAAGTTGTAGCCGAGAAAAGCTGTTGCTAACCATAGCACAATGGCACGCTGACCATCGTCCAGTTCTGCTGAGGTGAACGCACCTAACAGCAGCAACAGGAAGGGGAGAAAGGCCAGATCTACCCATGGTGTGCGAAATGCCTCGGGGTAGATCATCAGAGCTAGGATAGCCAGTACCAGCATCATCGGGAACCACCACGATGCTCCCCTTAGCTGCCGCACAAGGGGTGCCTGTCGGCAAGCCCATGCCAAGAAACCGAGTACCAGAATACCAGTTAGTGCGTAATAGTAAAAGGAGGTGTAGAACACGTTGAAGTGCTGGAAGCTTGCTAGATTGTTCTTGAGCAATGTACCGCCGATACGGTCACTCAGATAATCCCCAGTTCGTGTTGCTTGCGCGTCCAGCCCATATGGCAGATAGAACATGCCGGCCACCAGAAGCGTGGTGACAACGGCCACGAGCACGCCCCGGAGAATTGGTAGGCTATTTGCTGTCCTTCTCTCACGCCACCACGCTTTGATGATGATGTAGATTATTGGTGGCAGTATGAGCAGTGCATCGTAATGGGCAAGCAAGGCGCTTCCTATAAAAAGGCCGCACAAGGCCAGCCAGCGCGAGCTGCCTTGCCGCCGCCATTGCCAGCTGCACCACAACGCCAGTCCACTCAGCAACACTACTAGCACTTGGTATTGGACAATACGCGAGAAGGCCACCATGAAGCCGTTGAGCGCGAGGAGAACAGCTGCTGCCACTCCGACGCCGGTTGCCGCTCGATAACCTTTGAACAGGCTGGAGGCTAACAGGAATCCCAACAGTGGGATTAAAGTGCCTGCCAGTGCAAACGGCAGTCGTGCCATACCCTCATCGATGTTTCTGGCGAGACCCCAAACTGCTGTGGTCAACAACACTTCGGCTGGACCCTTACCCCGCAGAAGAAGCGCATCCTCGTGACCCTCAAGGGCATCGGCTGCTGCCAGCATCACCAGAGCCTCATCACCCTGAAACTCGCTATAGTCGAGCCAGGCGAAGCGAAACAGAGCGCCTAGGATGGCAATAACAAGCACCAAAAGGAGAATAGTTCGCTGAGAGCTCGCTGGCATGGATGAGTGTCCTGAGAACGAGATCGTCCTGGTGCGGTCGGTGGGCATAGTAAATAGGGGTATGAGTGCAAACGTGTCAAGACCAACTAACTCAGCCCAACTTGGTATGTGACCAGGAAGGTAATGCAATAGCAACATGAAGCAGAAGACGTATGCATAACTCAGCCCTATGCCGACCACCCAGCGGGTAAGCTGGCTAGCATCGCGCAGCAATGCCTCCGCCCAGAGCAGGCCTGGTATACACAACAGGAGCAGCACTCCCCACGCACGCACGGGCACATTTTCCGGCAATATGAGTGCTATGTGGCCCAACAGTAGAAGTATTATAAAAACACTTTTAGGCGGGTTAAGGAACTTTGCCACCGCAGGTTCAAACCGCATCACACTAGTTGCATGAGACCTTGTGCCATGTTTAGCATTTATTCACCAGCGAACGCACATCATGGCACAGTTCATTGTCTTTGGGAAATCTCTGAACGAACGAGTCATCTGTTGGAAGCAGCCATCCATAAATTGTAACAGTACTAGTGATTATCCGCAGGCGGTTTGGGATTTGAGGAGCCCTGTCCGATGTAGTCTGTGGGGGTATGAGCAGCCCAGCGGAGTGCTACGGAGGACGGAGCCACAGAGACGATGGGGCAAGAATGTGCCTTGGGCAGTCTACCACTTAGCGAGATGGAGTACACAGAGTACACACTGCAGCGGTTGGGGGAGCCGGTTATGAGACGCTGGCCGGGTAGGTAGTTGCGCTGAGTAGTCCAGAGAGCCGTTCAGCGGTTTGGACTGGTGAGTCGCCGGTGATCACTGAAATGGCGTACAGCGTCCCGCGGAACGGGAGGAACATCTGGTTGCAACATCGGGAGTTGTGGATGCGCTGTCTGGGGAGCGTACTGGGGTTGACTGCAGATCCGGAGGACCCTTGTACCCTGTTAGCAGGCATCCGTGTCATTTTCGTCCCTACCACCACTCTGACATTTGCAGTCCACCATCCCTTTCCCAAGGCAGGTTGGACTTGTGGGTAATCACTAGAAAACCTATCTTGAAATGGATAGCCATTTGTGATATAATAAAAGTAAGCAGCGAAAACTCGCTCAGAGTAATGGCAGGTGTCAGACGTAGTGGGTTTATTCTTTACACGTGCAAGCCTGCCTATAGCACGAGGATGGTGCACAACGGGTCTGAGCTAAAGAAGGCCAGCAGTGAACACCCCTATCGGTGAACGATAGTCCGCTCTGGGCGGGTTGGTTTGGTTGCTTATAAGCAATTGAATAGAGTTTTACAAGAAGAGCCACGGCTTCGGACGCCGTGGCTCAATCTTTGCCTGACAACTTCACAATGGACAGTGTCTCTGCTGGGCGGTAGAGCTATTCCTCAGTGACCGTGATCGCTTCCTCAGGACACGCTGCCACACAGGCCTCGCAGCCTATACAGTCTTCAGGGCGTATTGCCTCCGCGACATCCTTGCCGTCCTTTTGGGTGATGACCAGTACCTCACTGGGGCAGCTATCTACGCAGTCCCCGCATGCCTGGCATTTATCCCAGTCGATGATGATCTTGTACATAGATGTCCTCCCTGGCTCTCTCTAGAGATTCTATTGTAAAATAGCATCCGCGCTCGCGGGCTGCATACGACGGGTACAAGTATCCTCCCTGTAGTCGGACTCGTCAAGCTGGGCAAAGTGGTCGATTTTCTCCATTACAGCGCGCACTGGCGCAAAGGAACGACGGTGGATTGCAGTAACGCCACGTTGCGCCAGCGCGTGGCGATGGGCAGACGTGCCATAACCCTTGTGGGCCGCAAACCCATAGCCAGGGTAACGATGTTCCAGCAGAATCATCTGTTGGTCACGTGTCACTTTGGCAATGATTGAAGCTGCTGCGACGCACAGATGGTGTGTGTCTGCATGCGGCGCAGCAAATTGTGGCAAATCGACTTGTGGTAGCTGCAGGTGATCTAACACCAATGCGTCGGGTTTAATGTGCAAACGTTGCAGCGCTTGCAGCATAGCACGGCGGGTCGCGGGCAAAATGCCCTCGCGGTCGATCACAGCGGGTGCGCTGATGCCCACTCCCACAGCTAGCGCGATAGAACGAATACGCTCTGCCAGCTTAATACGTGCGTCCGAAGCAAGCTGTTTGGAGTCGCACACACCCTCTAGCAGTGTGCACAGATCACTGCGCTCTAGTGGCAATATCACTGCTGCTGCCACTACCGGACCGGCCCACGCGCCACGCCCAGCTTCGTCAAGTCCGGCAATAAAGCGGTAGCCCTGCGCGCGCAGGGCTAACTCAAGCTCAAGGGTAGCAGTGTGCACAGCAGATGCCTCGAAACAGGAGGAGTTCAGGCGCGTTCGCGTTCTTCTTTCAATCGCGCGGACTTGCCGCGCCGGCCCCGTAGGAAGTAGAGTTTGGCACGACGCACTTGCGCGCGTGACACCACTTCGATCTTCTCCACGCGTGGCGAATGCAACGGAAACGTGCGCTCGACGCCTATACCATGAGAGGCAACGCGACGCACAGTGAAAGTGCGTGCGGCACCACTGCCTTGCTGGCGAATGACAATGCCTTGGAAGACCTGTAGCCGTTCACGGTCACCTTCCACGATGCGCGTGTGCACTCTTACTGTGTCACCCGTCCTCAGTCGGGGAACTTCCTCTTTTACATGCTCAATCGAACGGATCAAATCGCTTACGTTTGTCATTGGGGACCTAGATCCTGAGAACAAGAAAGATTGCGCTAAAACACCTGTACATAGATAGCTGGTTAAATACCAACAACAGCTCATAATACCACGCATGGATTGTTTGAGCAAATCTAACGCTAGCTCACAAATGCAGCATCGAATAGTCGGGTGTCCCGAACTCATTGGCCGATCCTTCTTAACGAAGTTTCGCCGTACTGGTTTGTCCTCTGACTTACCGTCCCCGAGACACCCTTGATAGATTTCTTGACACACGCTGCAAATGCGCGTATTCTTGCTCTGAATGTATCAGTTCACTTGATCTCAGTCCCGCGATATCCTGGTCTTCTGGAGAGAAGTTGATGGATATATTTGAGAAAACCAAGGGATTCACGCGTGCCAAGCAGGCTATGCGTGGTGGCTATTACCCTTATTTCCGTGCTCTTGATCACACCGAAGGCACTACGGTAACCGTGGAAGGCAAAACACTGATTATGGTTGGCTCTAACAACTATGTCGGGCTGACCACCCATCCACGTGTGCGTCAGGCAGCCATTGAGGCGGTCGAGAAGTATGGCACTGGTTGTACGGGTTCACGTTTCCTGAACGGTACCCTGAAGTTGCATCAGGAGCTCGATCGCCGCTTGGCTGAGTACATTGGCAAACCGGCGGCGCTGTGCTTCAGTACTGGTTATCAGACAAATCTGGGTACTATCTCTGCTCTAGTTGGCCGCCGGGATGTCGCCGTGGTGGACAAAGAAGACCATGCAAGCATTGTGGACGGCTGCCGCTTTTCTATGGGCACCATCAAGCGCTTCCGCCACAACGATATGGATCACCTCAAGTATGTTCTGGAGAGCGTGAAAGACGCTGATGGCATTCTGGTGATTGTGGACGGAGTCTACAGCATGGAGGGCGACATCGCGCCCTTACCCCAAATCGTGGAGCTATGCAAGCGCTATGGGGCTCGGCTGATGGTGGATGATGCCCACGCATTAGGCGTGTTGGGCGGTGGGCACGGCACGGCAGCGCACTTTGGTCTGGTGGACGAGGTGGACCTTATTATGGGTACTTTCAGCAAGTCGTTCGCCTCTATCGGTGGAGTGATCGCCGGCGACGAGGACGTGATCCACTACATTCAGCACCATGCACGGCCTATGATCTTTAGTGCGAGTATGGCGCCGCCCAATGTGGCGACAGTGTTAGCTTGCTTGGACGTATTAGAAAGTGAACCTCAGTGGATCGAACGTTTGTGGGAAAACACGCGGTATATGCATGCCGGGTTCAGGCGTCTGGGCTTCAACACGGGTAATAGCCAGACGCCTATTATCCCCATCATTATCGGCGACGATTTCCGCACGGTTGGCTTGTGGATGGGTCTATGGGAAGAAGGTGTTTATACCAACCCGGTGGTTGAGCCAGCGGTTTCTCCGGGCGGGCAGCGCCTGCGCACCAGTTACATGGCCACTCATACGCGCGAGCAGCTGGACAAAGTGCTGCATGCATTTGAGGTGGTTGGCAAGCGCACAGGAATTATCTCCTAGACGGTGAATATGCGATCAGGTGGTTGCGCCATCGCGCGCAACCAATGCTGCCCCAAGCGCACCAACAATCTGTGGTTCTTCCGGTACGATGAGGGGGTGACCCAGTGCCTCTTCCAGGGCGCGTACCACGCCACAGTTGCGCGCTACGCCACCTGCGAACATTACGGGCGGCTCTACCCCTACACGAGCGGCCATGGCAGCGACACGACGTGCGATCGAGCGGCAAATTCCTGCGACGATCTCTTCACGGGTTGCGCCCTCTGCTACCAGTGTCACCACTTCAGATTCGGCAAAAACGGTGCATGTGCTGGAGATCTCTGCTGCCTGCTTAGCACGCAATGCCCAGTCACCCATCTCAGGCAACGAGAGCTGCAGAGCACGTGCGATGACCTCCAGGAAACGCCCTGTGCCGGCGGCGCATTTATCGTTCATTGCGAAGTCCAGTGGTCTGCCGCCTGCCCCTACAGCTACCACCTTGGAATCTTGTCCTCCGATGTCGATCACTGTCTGAACCTGAGGGTGCAGAAAATAGGCACCGCGCGCGTAACAGGTTATTTCAGTCACCTGTTGGTGGGCAAAATCGACCGCCACTCGCCCGTAGCCGGTCGCTACAATGCGTTGCAACTGAGTGCGCTCGATACCCGAGTGGCTTAGTGCCAGGTCTAAAGCCTCTTCAGCGGCGCGTCGACTGCTGTAGCCGGTGTCCACAATAGACCATCCTACAATGCGTTCGTCTTCCAAAATGAGCGCTTCACCTGAGGTGGAACCAATATCTATACCTGCCACATACATAAAGTGATAAGACCTCCATCGCCTAGCATTAGCTTGATACTGCCAAGATGCTCAGTTAGCGAGTATCTACAACAGCATCTCTATGAAAGCTTCGAGGCGCGTGTGCAACGGGCCTAGTTGTAAATTACTCGGGTCGATACAATCCCCATCCAGAATGAGCAAAGGGACTCCTTCTTGACGCAGGCGTGCCCGCAATACATGCAAGGCGCCTGCCGATTGACGACAACCCCAATGACTGAAGTGAATAGCTCCTTGGCAATGATACCGTTGAATGAGACGTAACGCCATCTCTGCACGCCGTTGTATGGGACCATTAAAGAAAAGAGAGACCATCTTTCGCGCCAGGGAGCGTAACGGATCACGTTCATCCAGCTCGTCCCACCAGATGGTACTAACCTCCTCCCAAGCAACAACGCCACCTAAATCATCTTCCAGGTGGGACAGCAGCTCACTCTCGAAGTAGGGCATCAAGTGCATCCAATAGAGACGCACTCTTTGGAGGGTTTGCTCAGGTTGGCTGCTGGTAATGCGCTGACGTGTATAGTCACGCAACGTTTGATAATAGCGGATGCCACTCGGATGGCCAAACATCGCTGTGAGCATTCCTAGCTGGTCCCGCATGCCCGATCCACGCAGAGGGGCTGGCTGCGCTTCGCGTAACATAGCAACCTCTAACGCCAGCGTGCGTGCCTTGTTGGACAGATGTAGTGCATGGCGTAAACGATCCAGATCAAAGACAATACCCAGCGTCTCACACCAGTGTTCGATCAACCGCTGCAGTTGAGCTGTCGAATAATCCACTGCTTCTTTGTTTTCGCGCTGAGGCACGTCGAGTAGGAAGAAAGGCTTCCCTTCAGCATGTGCGAAGTTGCTCAGCATCTGGCTGGCCAGATCGCATGTGTGGGACGTGGCGACAACAGCATCCATACGCGGAAACAGTCGGCTGACGCGCAGACCTGCAGCGCTGCGATGCACCGTGCACAAGTCAACCGGATAGCCTAGTGCAGCTGCTTGTGACACACCCAATGCACTCAATCCCATCGAGGCAGCCAGCCCGGCCCACGTCTCGGGGAAAAAAGGCACGATCCCCAACCCCCAGAAAAGTTCACTTGGGACGAAAATATTGCTCCATACAACTGGTCGTGTGCGTGAGGCGTAAGCTGCACGTGCCATCTCCAGGAAGAAATCCGCGGAAACATGGTGATGCGGCTTCTGAGGACGCCCGGCAAGCAGAGCTTGGACAAGCCGAAGACCAAGTGGAGAACGCAGCAGCCAGCTTAGTAGTCGAATCCGCACGTCTTTCGGGTCATTCATTTGTGGCGTATCATCTCCAAGAAGGCCTCGATGCGCGTGCGATGTTGACCGCTGAGCACCTCGTCCTCTAGTTCTAACAAGAGAACTGGGATCCCAACCCGCTCCATCTCGGCCTGGAGCAGCGGATATTCTGCCAGCGGAAGATCACAGAATTTGCTATAGGCGCAGATAACAGCGTGCGCACCGCGGTCGCGTGCTAGCTGAGCGAGGTAGTCAAGCCGTCGCCGGATGGCACGGGTGCGTGGCGCAGGTGGTTTGGTAAGGTGAGCTTCAGCCAAAGAGGCAAGGAGGTCTTCGAGTGTCTCACCTTTCTCGGGGACTTGTTGTGCTACGGATAGTTCGTCTAGGTCGGAGACTTCAGTGACTACACGTGCGCCGGTAGATTCTATTTGACGCACGACACTCGTGGGAGTTGCCAGTTCCGCGATTAGCAGGAGGCGCGTTCCCGCATCAGTTGCTTTGTTCACCTGCACTTCACTGGGCATTGACGCCGACATGGCATTTACTTGGTGTTGCAGTGCCTCGTTTGCGCGCTGTGGGTGTTCGGTGAGCGCCAATCGGCGCAGATTGCGGTAAAGTAGGGTGGGCAGGTTACCACGCAACCAGCTAGCTTTAAGCGACTCTAACAGGTGGCGCTGCTCGTTATACACAGCGATCGCGGAGCGCAAGTGTCCAACGGTTAACTTATTGCCGGTATGTGATTCTATCTCTCTCGACAGGTCAGCCAGCAAGCTGGCAAAACGCCTGATTGCCAGGCTGTCATTTGTACGTGGCACCTCCAGGTAGCCCCATATCGGCACTGGTACATATTCTGCCCAGACATCCCGTAGGCGGCGGGACGAGTCATCATCGTCCGTAAAGATCACAGCTTGTATTCTGGGTCTTTCTTCCTCCAGAAAGCTGGCCAGCAGGTTGCGAGTCAGGGCACAAAAGTTGCGCGGCAAGTACATCTCAGCTAAAGTGGGCTTGGTGGCAGTGGGGAAGACACGCACGGGCACGCAGCCCAGCGCGAAAAGGAGCTCGCGTGGCACAAAGGAGCTGAACAGGCCAACGGTCGGCCCATTGTCGGTATATGCCTTCATGGTAGGGAGATTTTGCCCTCCTGCTGTCCTCTTGGCCAACGTCGCACCTCGTGGAGCCGTGGACGTCGCTTCAGCGTCTCCACAACTGGCTCCTGATCGCCTTCGCGATCATGATACCAGGCGTTGACCTCCCAGTTTGGCTCGTTATACTCAAGTGCACGTTGGGCCAAGAGCCATGTCATCGTCGCGAAATAATAGTCAGGCGCTGCGTCCAACATATAGTTGGCCTGTCGCAGTGTCCATTCAGCCACCGTTTGTCCATCGACCACAGGGTAACGCGGGTCCTCTCCCGAACCCTTGGTAGCGCCCCCTTCTGTGGAGATCAACGGGATGGTGAACCCGAACAGTTCGTAGAATTGGTCGTGCCAAGCGATAAAGTGTAGAAAGCAAGTAGAGTCGTCGGCCAGGTTGTCCCCCACGTAGTAGCCGCCAGGCTCGCGTGCTGTGGCGCGCGCGTGGTTGATCTTGGCCACTTGCTCTGGGGTCAGCTGGTGTCGTTCAATCTCAGCTTGGGTTAATGGACGACTTGTGAGGTTTACTTCGTCAAACGGGTAGTCGGGTGGATGATTAATATTGTAATTATGAATAGGTGCCCAGGAAAAGTAGAGAGTCTCGGTATTGCCCTGGTTGCGCAGGGCATCGAAGAACAGGTAGAAAAAGTCCTGTCGCCAGTTCACCCTCTTCTTGGAAGGAGCAAACATAGAAGGCAAGCTGGGATAACCGCCCGCCTGATAGATCACGCGAGCAGCCTCCGCCCATATGTAGGCTAGATATTCTGGCTGAGGTATTCCGCCTTTTTGACACCAACCACCTGGCTTGCCTGGCAGGTTAGGCTCATTGTACAGTTCGTAGTAGTATACCCCTTTCGCCACATAATGGCGCACCAGGGCCTCCAGCTGTGTTGCGTCAAACGGTTCATTACAGCGCTGGTAAAGGCGCAGCACAGGCATTATACCGCGGCTGACCATCTCCTCAATCGTGTGGTCGTATGCGCGGCCACGTACACCGTCGTTGAGCAGTTTTACCCAGCGAATGTTCATACGCGTTAACTCTGAGACGAAGTAGCTAGTCGCCTCGATGGATTGGGCGTGTAGGTGTGTGCTCCAGTGTATGCCCAGCCCGTTGTCCTGAGGTGGACGCGGGAAGGCACTCAGTGGTAATGGCGCTTGAGGCAGAGGACGTCCGAGTGGCTTTGTTACCTGGGTCAACGGGGTAGAAGTAGGGGACAGATCTGGTGGAGTGAGAGTGCTATCCAGCATCACAGGTGTCGTGCCGGCCGCTGCAATCTGAGAAAGCTTGGTGTAAGGGGTAGGTAATGATGTGGAGACGAATTGGTCTGGATGAAGAGACTCGGGTGTAAGAGCATTGCAACCCATCAAAGTAGCAACCACCAACCCGATCAGAAACATTGTTGTCTCGAGGTTGGTGCGCTGTCCTTGCCTGGGCATTGTGCGCATATTGCTACCATAACCTGTGCCGTAATGCAAGCGTCTCGGTCGTTCCAGCTTGCCGATTAGCCCGATCTCACCGTGTGCAAAAGGTGTCGGGAACATGTGCCTCCGAGATACCATAGGGCTTGATCGGTCAGTTGAGGGATTGTCTCGCGTTCCTACCCCTGCGCTTGCAGTAGGCGATACAGCGTACGACGTGCCAGGATGTCCCCGCTGATGACACCCAGCACACGACCTTCTCGCACCACCGGCATCGCTGATATCTCATGGTATTCCAGCTTGTGCACCACATCTAGAATGCTCGCCTCCGGCGACACGCTGACCACCTCCTGCGTCATTACCTGTGCCAATGGCATGTCCTGTGGCCCTCCTGTTTCGGCAGACGCGCGTGTGATGTCCCAATCGGTCACCACACCTACCAGTTTCCCTTGCGTCGAGATCACTGCCAGCATGTCACTCTTGGTCTCGATCAGCAGCTGGGCTGCCTCGCCCACTGTGCTTCCCTCTACGATGGTGGGCAGCGGCTCCATGATATCCGCCACGGTGCGATAACGCTCGCTAGAAGCAATGCGTCCAATGCTAATACGTTCAGCTGCCTCACACGGCAACATGTCTGGGTCGCTGACGAGCAGGTCGATCATCTCTATATTACGCCGGATCACCTCATCGCGCTTTGCTTCACCGGCCAGCCGACGCTGTTCAGCTAGCGCTTGGAACTGGGCGCGGTGCTCCTCCAGCCATTGGACAACCGCTTCTTGGTCACCTAACATAGCAGGAGGAATGCGCAATGCCTCAGGCGTTCTGATGGCGTGTTCTTGCGCCGCGAAGATGACACCGCCTGAGTTGACCAAATAGTCTGTGGCAATTAGCACCCCTGCTTGCCAATAAACAGCACGCTCCATGCGTGCCCGTGCTGCCTTACGCGCTGGGTCGGGAGAGTAGGTGTTGGCACCTTCGACGATCATGCGCCACCTGCCCATCCGATCTACAGTCATACAAGGGTGTGAAGCAGCATCCACAGCCAGATAATTCGCTACCGGCGCGGCGGGGACAAAGCAGAAAGCGGACTCGCGCAGCAGGTCATCACGCGCGGTGGAAAACTTCACCGAGGATTGACAGGATTGCGCTTCTTCTAGATGCTGAAGAAAATAATGTAGCGCGACGGTGCCATATTTTGCTCGTAAGCGCAGCAGCTCCTCAACAGGGAGACCATCTTGGCTGAACAAGTAGCCTGTCTCATCGCTCACACCCAAAATGCGTGGTATCTGAGCCGCTTCACCTGGAGGCTTTCCCGGGTACCCTGTTGCCAACATGCGTGCTACGTGAGACCCCACTGCACCAAAACCCTGAATCAGTACCGTCAGTTCTGCACGAGAGGGTACCTGTAAGTCGGCAAATTGGGGCAGGGCTCTCAAGCGTGGCATCTCTTCTAGCAATGTGTGAATGGCAATCACTACTCCACCAGCCGCAGCACCCAGTTCATCGATGCGGTTACCGCCCATCTCGGCTGGCTTGGAAAGCACACAGTCGAGGCCGTTTTCGATGGCGATGATTTTCATATCCGCATCGTCTGTACCGACGTCCGGCCCAGGCAGGTAGAGCTCATGATAACGGTGGATCAGACGGGCAAAGCGACGGATGATCTCCTCCCGCCTCGCTCCTTTCACTCCGGGATCGGCCACAATCCCGCTCTTGCCACCGCCGTAGGGCAGGGCAGCCGCTGCATTTTTGAGCGTCATTCCTCGTGCCAGGCTGTGAATAGCGGATGGCGTCACGTCGGGCAACATACGGATGCCACCCATCGCGGGACGTCCCATAGCCAGGTTATCCACTACAAGATAGCCGCCGACCTCCAGGGGGCTTTCGTCATCCCACATGCACACCACCAGCCGTGGCCCAAGATGGTCTACTTCGATACCCAGACGATGTAGACGTTCCACGTCAGTGGGGCCGAATTCCATGTAAGCGCGACCATTCTCACGTTGCAGGCGGTTACGCCAGGTGCGCTCCGGCAATACATCGTGAAGGAACTCACTCATTCTTTTAGGGATCATGGTTCCCTCCTAACCATTTGCAGCGCCATGAGATCGTCTCACCATTCTAGGCGGAATATCTTGCACGCCTTATCGTCGGCGTCGCAGTGCGACGAACTGGGGATCGTTCTCCAACAGGAGCTGCAAACCAGTAGCTAGGTCCACACGTGGAGCGTAGTTGAGCAGTTGTCGCGCACGCGTTATATCGGCAACTAGACGACTGACCCCACCGCTCTGTGCATGCACGTATAAAACCTGTACGCTGCGCCCGACGACGCGTTCAATCGTCTCGACCAATTGGTTAACACTGGTTTCCTGCCCTGATCCCACGTTGATGATCTGACGGTTAACACCTGGCGCAGTGGCAGCTGCGATCAGAGCACGGATCACATCGTCAATGTAAACGAAGTCGCGCGTTTGCGTTCCATCGCCGTAGACAACCAACGAGCCTCCGCCTAGAGCTTGGCGCAGGAACTGAGGGATCACTGGCGCGTGTACAGGGGGTATCGCCTGTCCCGGACCGTAGACGTTAAAGATGCGCAAACAAACGCTCTCAATGCCCCACAGAGCATTAATGATATTGACATAATGCTCACTGGCTAATTTACTGACAGCATACGGCGAAGTAGGGTTGGGGGACATGTTCTCTGTGACCGGCTGGCGCGGTTGCTCACCGTAAATGGCACCTGAAGAAGCCAGAATGACACGTTGCACCCCTGCATCACGCATCGCTTCCATCAGTGCTACGGTGCCTCCCACGTTGGTAGCATTGTACTCGCGCGGGTAGAGGATAGACTCGGGCACTGAGACGCGTGCTGCCAGATGGTAGACACAGTCCACCTGGTGTAACAAACGCCACAGCTTAGGCTTGTCGCACACGTCCCCCCGGGTGAAATTCACCTCGGGTAGCAGGCGCCCAGGATCACCAGCGCTCAGGTCATCAATGACGCGCACGGAGTGTCCTTCACGTATTAATTGGTTGGCAAGTGCTGAGCCAATGAAGCCGGCCCCTCCAGTGACGAGGAACTGCATCGTGGTTCTCTAGACAGGCATTTGGTAGATGCGGTAGGTGCGATACCGACGTGCGCCGTATGGTCCACCAACTTTTAAGATGATGCGGTTCATCATCTCGTTGGTCTCTAGGATCCAGGAAAACTCGATCCTGGTATAGCCTCCCTCGATCGCCGAGCGGACTGTCTCGTACATTAGAACAGCTTCGACGCCGCGCCCACGGAAATCATCGACGACCCCCATAATCATCAAGCGTGCGCCAGTGATTTTGCGCCCATACCAGAGCACCTTGAGCCAGCCCAAGGGGAAAAGGCGACCGTCCAGACGTTTGAGTACTTGGTTGATGTCGGGTACACACACAGAGAGGCCCACAGGCCGGTCTCCGGCCTCCACAATCACACATAAACGGGGATCAAGGATTTGTTTGAGATCTCTGGCTAGTTTGTTCACCTCGGCATCGGTCATGGGGACAAAGCCCCAGTTGCGCACCCACGCCTGGTTATAGACCTGTTTGGCGCGCTGTAGCTCTGCGTCGAAATCTTTCATACGCGGACGACGGGTGACAATGCCAGCTCGCTCTTTCGCCAGATTTGTCACGCGCACTAGCTTTTCCGGCAAACCACTGGGGTCGCCATGAAACTGGCTTAGATCTGCTATATAGGCATAGACATCCATCACCTTAGTCAAACCAAAGCGCTCAAAGAACTCGTTGTAATGTGGAGGATTATACGGCATCATGACCATAGGCGGTCCGGGGTCCCCTTCGAGGAACGTGCCCACTTCATGATTCTGGGAAAAGCTGAGTGGTCCACGCAGCGCTTCCATCCCTTTGGAATGCGCCCAATCTCGCGCGGTTGCAAGTAAAGCTTCTGCTACATGGAAATCATCGACTGTCTGGAAGAAACCGAACATGCCCACTTTTTCCCCGTGCACCTGATTATGCAAGTGGTCGATGTGACTGGAGATGGTACCCATCACCTCACCATTGTGACGTGCCAGCCAAAGAACTACCTCAGCGTGCTCGAAGAAAGGGTTGTGTTGGGCACTGAGAAACTTGCGACGATCACTTAGGAGTGGAGGCACCCAGTGTGGATCATCGCGATACAGTCGAAACGGGAAGCGAATAAAGTCCTCGAGGTCCTTGGAAGAAATAACAGGACAAACTTCCACGGTGATGCTCATAAGGGATCAGACCTCAATCGTCTGTCCGGGTTGAAGCACGAACACCCGGGCGGTGGTTTCACTTTCCACACGCCTGGCCCATGCGTGGGCATCTTGCTGGATAAGGTCAAAGGTGTTGTAATGAATGGGGACGACGCCCGCTGGCTGGATTAGTTTGACTGCGCGCAAGGCGTCTTCTGGCCCCATGGTGTAATTGTCCCCGATGGGCAGCAGAGCCAAATCAATCCCCTCTTCCCCGATCAACTTCATATCGTAGAACAAACCAGTGTCACATGCATGGTAGATCTTTCGGTTCCCCTCCAAATATAAGAGGAAGCCAACTGGGTTGCCACCATAAGAACCGTCAGGCAAAACAGAACCGTGATGAGCAATCGTGAGTTTCAAACGCCCCCATGGATATTTATGCGAGCCACCGATGTGTTGTGCATGGACGTTCTCGACCCCATTAGCCACCAACCAGTTCTGAATCTCGTAGTTGGAGACTACCATCGCACCGGTGCGTTTAGCAATAGCGATGGTGTCGCCCAGGTGATCACCATGCCCATGAGACACTAGGATGTAGTCTGCCTCAACAGCATCTGCATGCACAGGGCTCATAGCGTTGCCAGTGAGAAAGGGGTCAGTCAAAATGCGGAAACCCTGTGTTTCAATGAGAAAACAGGCATGTCCGTACCACGTGACCTTAACTGCCAAGGGCTCCCTCCTTAAACGGTTGCTGAGAAAGGAAAGCAGCTGCGTTCAGGCGGCTTTTTCTGCGATAGGTGCGTTTTCCTTCAACAGGCGCGCGATCTCCTTGCGTGCTCGCTCGTAACGCTGTAGCAGTTGCTTATCCGTTCCTTTGAAACTGATGATCGTTTGACGTGCACACAAAGCACAGCCGCGTTGTGCCCGGTAGCTGTCCATTTCGCAGGTGAGACAGCTATTCAGGCGGATCATCATCATCGAAAACGCCAACGCATCTGGGTGCGTTTCCGGTAGCGTTGAAAGATAGTCAATAAGTTTCTTCCATTCTTCACCGCGCAAGTCGCGCAGCTGACCGATCAAATGAGGTGTAAACAAGAGTTCGTATTTCTGATACACTTGTCACGATCCATCCATTTCTAGAGAGATATTGTAAGGTCACACCGATATTGCACTACCCAACCTCGCATATGCCAGCATTTTTTATTATAATTGCCGTCGGGAGCGGTGTCAATAGCTTTGGAGAGGTGTTCAAGAACTCCCCGTGTTAATACTGGCTTGGCCCTCTCCTGCGCAAAGCTGACTGGTTGACAGCTCTCTGTTCTGGTTGGGTGGGAGGACATTGGGGATGCCTCGAACTTGTGTCATCCGATTTTCTGCACAGGAGACTTGAGTGAAAAAAGCCATTTGCTCCGATAGTATGGAGGCTACAAGATTGCTCCACGTTGACTATCTTCGTGTCCTGAACCCCTCAGTGATCGAGCGGCTGGGATATATCCGGCACGCACTCTTTGACTTCGACGGTACCATCTCCACCCTTCGCCAAGGCTGGGAGCAAGCAATGATCCCGGTCATGTTGGAGGCAATCTGTGGTTCGCATCCTGTGACGCCCGAGATTGAGCATGAGGTGCGTGAGTATGTTGATCGTTCTACTGGTATTCTGACCATTGAACAGATGCGCTGGTTGGTGGATGCGGTACGTCGCCATGGGTTGGTTGGTGAGCCATTGACGGCAGCCCAATACAAGCAAATCTATCTAGAACGATTGCTGGTCACTGTCAATGAGAGGGTGGAACGGGTGGCACGTGGCGAGGTGCCACCCTCTGCTGCTATGATTGCTGGGGCTGAGGAGTTTGTGCGTGCACTTTACGAGCGTGGTGTGAAGCTTTACCTGGCCAGTGGTACCGATCATCCCTATGTCCTCCGCGAAGCATCTGTGCTAGGAATAGACCATTACTTCATCGGTGGTATCTACGGCGCCTTGGATGCCACCGAGGCCAACAACAAAGAACGCATTATTCAGCGCATTCTGGACGAACATGGTCTGTCTGGCAATGAGCTGCTGGTGGTTGGCGATGGCCCGGTGGAAATCCGTGAGGCAGTGGCGCGCGGGGCCATTGCCCTTGGAATGGCAACAGATGAGGTGATACGCCATGGGTGGAATCCGCATAAGGTACGTCGGTTGACCAACGCAGGCGCTGACATGCTTGCCCCTGATTTCAGCCGTATAGACATACTAATGAGGGTGCTATTCCCCGCGTGTGGCAAGTCCAACGATTCTCTCAAGGGTGAGGTTGAAACATGCAGAGAGGGATAACAAGACAAGTTCTTAATGTGTTGGCAGCAATTGCTACTATCGGCGTCAATGGATTGGCAAATGCCCTGCCCCTGAATAACCTGACGACGGGAGAGATCTCAGATCGTTTCAGGGTCTATTTCACACCAGCTGGCTACGTCTTCTCCATCTGGGGCCTGATCTATTTGGGAATCATTGCTTTTGCTTTCTATCAGGCATTGCCCTCTCAGCGCAACAACCCACGTTTGGGGCGACTGGGTTATCTCTTCGTAGTGAGCTGCTTGGCTAACATCGCTTGGCTGTTCCTGTGGCATTATGAGCAGTTTCCTTTGACGCTCGTCGCGATGTTTGGTCTGTTGGCCTCCCTGGTTGTCGCATATGTGCGCTTGGGTATTGGGAGGACACTGGTGCCCTCAGAAGAGCGTTGGTTCGTGCACGTTCCATTCAGTCTCTATTTGGGCTGGGTGAGTGTGGCTACCATTGCTAATGTAACTGTTGTATTGGATTACCTGAATTGGGACAGATGGGGCATTGCCGCTGAGTGGTGGGCGCTCGCGATGTTATTGGTCGGGGCAGGACTAGCTCTCATAATGGCACTTACACGACGAGACGTAGTGTATGTACTGGTTCTTATCTGGGCTTATATTGGTATCGCGGTCAAACAAGGCGATGTAGCCATAGTGGCACGTGGAGCATGGGTGACAACTGGGCTGCTGGTATTGATACTGGTATCGACCTTTGCCAAGCATTGGATGCAGCAAAAACACACCGCTGTCCGTTGACACAGGTGCAGCATGTCCATTCGTGCGCGGAAGGGAGGCATCGTGACGCGCCGGGTTCACATTATCGATTGAATAAACGAACAAGAATGTTTAGCAGGATGGTCAGAATGATGCTCAGCAGAATCGAGCTCACAATTGGTATCCAGCAGGAGAGGCGTCCATCTGCAGTCCGGAAGTGGATGTCGCCCGGCAGATGACCTAGCTGATTGAAAAAGGGCACCTTGCTGAATAACCAGAACAGCACACCCAGCGCTGCGATGCCCAATCCCAAAAGGATCAACCAGCGTCCCAGACCTTCGAGAGAAAACATTAACTCACCTCCTCCAGCACATATACCACGAATCAAACAGGCAGGCAAGGATTTGGCCCCTCGCAGCCAAGGCATCTGCACAGTTCTGCAAGCTCTGTCCATTTCTATCGGTCGCATCCAGCTCAAGAGGAGGTTTCCCTGATCGATCTGCGGGTAAGACCTCTTGCTTGGTGCGTGATCGAGTAGTGCTAGATCCTATAGGTTTGCGGGTTTGGAAAAAAGCCTTTCGTCTCGAGACCTTCGCATCAAGATAGGGACGGTCAGTCCATTTTTTTCCGCGGTATGTGGGGGATCTTACAGTGCGTTGACTTGCCTCCTCCTTGCTCGTATAATCGGTTTAGTAGCTTATTGTTTACAGCAATTTCTGAAAAGAGTCTCAGATAGTGGGCACCATCGCGTAATACTGGTTGCGTCTGTTCCGCCGTGTGAGGGGAGATTGGAACAAAGATGGTGAAATCTAGGGCTTGGATCCTCTGCCTGATACTTGTCGTGGCTCTTCTTGTCCCAACAGCACCTATTGTTGCGGCACCACCAACGCAGACAGAACCAGAACGTGTATATTTTGTTCAGGTTGGCGACACCCTCTATAGCATTGCGCTGCGCTTTCAGGTAACAGTTGAGGCACTTGTAGCTGTCAATCAACTTGAGAATCCAGACTTGATCCAGGTCGGGCAGAAACTTGTGATACCACCGGCGGAGGAGGACGCCGGATCGACGTCAGCGAGCGGAGGGACAGAAGCCTCATCAGGTGAAATGACACAACTCACTTCTCCACATCAACCACAAGTGTATGTCGTCCAACCAGGAGACACGCTTTCCGGTATTGCTGCGTATTGGGGTGCCACTGTCGAAGAACTTGTGGAAGCAAACGGGCTCAGCGACCCCAACTATCTGAGAGTAGGGCAGGAGCTGCGCATCCCAGGCGCTGACCTGCCCACTTCGTATCCCCATCCATTCTATCAGGTTCAACTTGCTCCGTTGCCTGTAGCTCAAGGAGAAACTTTGCTGGTACGTGTGAAATTACGGGAACCGGCAACGTTGTCTGGTGAGTTCGACGGACGTCCGTTTCACTTCATCAACACTCAACAAGGCGGCTGGGCACTGGTTGGTGTTCACGCATTGCAGTCGATTGGAGCGTATTCATTGATCCTGCATGCTCGGTCACGCAAAGGCGAGGAAGTAACACTGACGCTTCCTATGCGTGTCAAAGGGGGAGGATATGCTACCGAGGATATTTTCTTGCCTCCCGACCGTAGTGCTCTCCTCGATCCAAAGCTGGTCGCCGCCGAGGAAGCACGTATGAAAGTAGTTTGGGCGGAGCTAAGCCCATTTCCTCTCTGGGAGGGATTATTCAGTCTACCTTTAAAGGAGATGCGGGTTACCTCACCCTTTGGCACGCGACGTTCCTACAATGGGGGTCCGGTCAGTGGATTCCACACTGGTATCGACTTGGGAGCTGACGAAGGCATCCCGGTGTACGCGCCAGCTAGAGGTCGCGTGACATTATCTGAGACGCTCACTGTGCGGGGCAACACCCTCGTGATTGACCATGGCGTTGGCGTCTTCAGCGGTTTCTTTCACCTTGCGCAGTCACTCGTCCAAACTGGCCAAATGGTGCAGGCGGGTGACTTGATCGGCTATGTCGGCAATACAGGACTGTCCAGCGGTGCCCATCTACATTGGGAGATGCGCGTCGGCGGGATCGCGGTAGATCCTATGCAATGGACCAGAATGGTTTTTCCATAGTTTTGCTATTGCACTGGCAACGAATCCGATGTATAATTAGACATAAAATATTACGCCACAATCGATGGGGCCGTAGAGAATGGACAATGAGGAAGATCCGCGCGAGCTGCTAAGGCTGGCGATTCAAGCGGCCACGGCAGGCGATCGAAACCGGGCATATTTGCTGCTGCGCCGGGTAATTGCGAGTGATCCCTCGAACGAGGTTGCTTGGCTCTGGCTGGTGGCAGTGGCCGAGCAGCCACGTGAGGCGCGCATTGCATTACGCCGGGTGGAACAACTCAATCCAAACCATCCCAAACTTCCCGAAGCGCGCCACTGGTTGGAGGCGCGTTTGTCTGCTACACCTGCTACCTCTCCTAGTGCCGACGTCTCCCCTGAGGTTGCGGGTATGCCTGTGGTACATCCACCTGTTGAGACCCAGCCAACGCCCCCTGTGCCCGTTTCCGAAGAGGAGATCGGCGACCTCATCCAGGAGAGGGTTGGTGAGGAACAGGTCGAGGTTCCCCGCAGTGAGGATACGGCACCTCGTGAACCACTGATAGAAGAGTCGAAACCTGTCGTGCAACGGCGTCCATGGCCAAAATGGGTTATCATTTTGCTGATCCTGGCTGTGGCAGCTGCACTTGCTCTGTTGGTGTTTTCAATCTGGCTACGATCCAATATTGCAAGGTCAGCCTCACTGTCGGTATCTGGCCGCGATAAGCAGGTAGATGTCCTGCAGCCAGCTTTAAATGTTGCGCTCAGTGAGTCGCGCTGGGCCGATGTGGTCTCTATGTTGGAGACCTTTCATCGAATAGACTCTTCCGACCCCAGGTGGCAGCACAGTGCGGCTAATGCTTACTTCCAGCTCAGCGTGATGCGACGTAAGGAAGGGGACTTACCGAGTGCTTTGGACGCGCTGAACAAAGCTCTTCAACTGGCGCCTGATGAGCCTCCGCTAGAGCGAGAACGTCGTTTGTTATCTCAACTGTTGGGAGGCATACAACTTTATAACGGACGCAATTGGCAATCTGCCATTGAGGCGTTTTCTCAAGTTTACGCTGAGGACCCTTCTTTTGCGGAGGTGGGTAACTGGCTCTATGGCGCCTATTTCAATCTGGGGATCACGTTGCAGGATGCTGGTCAGCTGGTGGAGGCGCGTCAGGCTTTTCACTCTGCTTTGTCCGTGCGGCCGGAGCAGTTGGAGGCACAGCAGAAGATACAGGAAGTCACAGAGCTGTTGCGCCCTCCTACCCCAACCGCGTCACCTACACCTACTGTGACCCCTACTCCGACAGCGACCCCGACGCCCGATCCAGAGGATCGCCTCATTCTGGTGGATATCTCTGAACAACGTATGTACGTGTACGAGAACGATCGCCTGCTGTGGAATTGGGTTGTCTCCACAGGGGAACCGGGTAAGGATACTGCTACCGGTCGCTATCGTGTGCTGGATAAGATCGAGATGGCCTATGCCAGTACATGGAATCTCGACATGCCCTATTGGCTCGGGATCTACTATTCTGGACCTCTCGAGAATGGCATCCATGCACTCCCGATTAACCGCACCACCGGCGTGAAGCTGTGGGAAGGTTTGCTGGGGCAACGTGTGTCGTATGGGTGTGTCATTCTGAGCGATGAAAATGCTCGCACACTTTTCGAGTGGGCGCAGGTTGGCACACCAGTAGTCATCCAGTGGTAACAGAGCTACATCAACTGTTGCCATTGATCATAGATTAGATCCTCGCTGCGAGCTTCTCAGCAAGAGGGAGTAACCAGGAGCATACACGGTAGGGGCCGTGCAGGGACTTGCTCTGGTTGAAAAATCTGCTATCGGTCGCGCAAGCCAGACATGTTTCTCGAACAGGTTTGGCATCATTGTGTACCAGCCCAAACACGGCACCACCAGATACCAGTGTATAGCAGGTGGATCAAGACGATGAGATCCATTCTTGTCCTCTGGTGCGACTGTCCAGACCTGTTGCAGTGTCGGATGTAGCTCTCTGGCTCGGTCAGCTTCGCTGTGTGATGGTATCTGTGCTATGATCTCTTGGCTGCCTAGGGGTCAGAACACTTGGAGGCAAGCCCAGCAGATTACCTTCTATGCACCGTGTTAGGAGATAACGACTGAAGATGGGCAGTATCGTTCAAAGTGTGTAGCCAGTGCCTATTGCGGGAAATCTCCAACGCACTGAGCGAAGCGGGCGCTGGCTCGAATTGCCAGAAGTGGCTTGCGTCGAGGCCGAGCAAGTGGCACAACAGCAAACGGCATACAACCAGGTGGGTGACCAGTACAATCGTCTGTTCAGGATGGCGTTCCACTGCCCAATGCAACGTCTCAGCGACGCGTCGATATACATCGTCCAAAGATTCACCATCAGGGAAGCGTATGGTGTGTGGTCGCTCATACCAGGCAAGTGCCAGCTGGGGATAGCGAGCTCTAAATTCCACTTCGGTCAGGCCGGTGCAGGCGCCAAAATTGATATCGAGTAGACCTGGATGAGGGATCACATCGAGGTGGCACGCCTGTCCGACAGGAGTGGCTGTCTGAAGTGTGCGCTGCAGCGGGCTAGCGTAAATAGCTGCTGGTTGCCAAGCAGCTGCGATACGTTGCCCCAATGCAGCTGCTTGAAGCAGGCCAATCTCATCCAGCGGCACATCTGTCTGACCACGAAAGCGTTGTTCGCGGTTCCAGGCTGTCTGGCCATGGCGTATTAGCAACACTGTTGTCATCTTTCTAAACCTGTTTTATGTGCGCAAAATCTCTTCTAATCGCAACTAACAACTCGGGCAAACTGCGCGAGTTCCGTGACCTGTTTCGTGACTTATGGCCTGATTCACCTTTGCAGCTTCTCAGTTTGTCCGAGGCTAACATCAGTTTCGAGCCAGAAGAAAGCGGGCAAACTTTTGCCGAGAATGCTGTTCTCAAAGCTAGAACATTCGCTATGCACAGCAGATTGCCTACACTGGCCGATGATTCAGGTTTGGAGATCGATGCTCTGGGTGGCGCACCCGGCGTCCACTCAGCACGTTACGGCGGCACAGGACGCAATCAAGATGCACAGCGTATCGCTCTGGTGCTCCAGCAGCTGCAAGCTGTACCGTGGCCGCAGCGCACAGCACGCTTCCGGTGTGTGATAGCAATTGCGATGCCCGATGGTCGAGTCGAGACCGCGAGTGGAAGCGTGGAAGGCTATATTTACTGGTGTCCTCAGGGACAGCATGGCTTTGGCTACGACCCCATCTTCTATCTTCCTGAGTTTGGCTGTACTATGGCGCAGGTCGAGCCGGCCATCAAGAATCGTATCAGTCACCGAGCACGCGCTCTGGAGGCCGCATTGCCGCTCATTCGGCAGCTGGTGTTCGAGTAGATCTGAGGCAGGATCTGGCTTATACATACATATCATCGAAGTCGGTAATACAATCGCGCTCCCAGGATTCCTAATGCCACAGCAACCGCGGTGCCGAACACTCCCCAGATGAGCAGCGCAAAGAAAACTGCGCCAGCGATGCGCACAGTCTGGGGACTGATACCTATGTCGACCAGGCTTTGTAGCTGCCGGGGAGTAAGTTGGGCTTGTACTCCTTCGCCTAAGGTTGTGAACATCAAGCCAAATGCTGCCAGCAAAACAGCTACAAATGCTGCTCCCAAGCCGGTGACAAGGCCTGCAAGCAATCCGGCCTGCGATGCCTGGCGAGGTGAGTTCAATTGCTCGTTGGCCAGCAGGCCAGCCAGCATGCCGCTGGCGATCAAAACCAGGACAGAACCAGGTAACACGAGACATAACACCAGCGGTATTTCCACCAAGCTGATTAACATCAGCAGCATCATTGCGAGCGCACCTGCTATGCCCGCTTTCAGGGCGCCTGCACTGATAGTACGCGCTGTTGCCTCCTCGCTTCGAGAGGTCGCACGTCGCGACACCAGTCGCACTGGACGTGTACCGAACTGATCTTTCCCTCGTTCCATCATGCCATCATGCGCCTGCTTTGCGTAGTGCACGCCACACCTTCTCAGGTGTCAGCGGGATATCGCGAATCAAGACACCGACCGCATCCACAACGGCGTTGCCCACCGCGGGTGCTACGCCGTCTAAGGGTATCTCTGCCACCGCCTTGACACCGAATGGGTGGCTTGGCTCGTAAGTGGGCACGAACAGCACCTGCATCTCGGGCATCTCGTCGGCACTGAAAATGTGGTAATCGCCGAAGCGCGGGTTGAGCATACGACCGTTCGCATCGAAGACCATCTCTTCGCTGACGGCATAGCCAAGTGCTTGGGTCATGCCGCCTTCGACCTGACCGCTGGCAGTGGCCGGGTTGACGATCACTCCACAGTCCAATGCCATCAACAGTCGTTCCACGGTAACCTGACCTGTCTCAATGTCCACTGTGACCTCAGCGAACTGTGCAGCAAAAGGTGGCGGACTGACTGGGCTGACAAAGGAGCTAATGCCCATGATCTGGCGCTGATCCTGCGTATGCAGAGCATGCAGCGCGATCTCTTGGAGCGTCAGGCTACGTCCATCGGGTGCCCAGGCGCATCGATTATGCAACTCGATATCTTCCGCTTTGACCACCCTTGCCTGGGATGACTGACCGGCATTAAATATCAGAGCAGCTCGTTCGCGTATCTGTGCAGCGACCTGCTCCGCTGCGCGCACCGCGGCACCTCCGCTGATGTAAGTGGTGCTGCTGGCGTATGCTCCTTTATCGAATGGGGTCATATCGGTGTCCGATGAGTAGACTATCACATCCTCCAGCCGGCAGCCCAGCACCTCTGCCACCATTTGCGCGATGACCGTGTCCGAACCAGTGCCCAAGTCGGTAGCGCCAATCAGTAGGTTGAAGCTGCCGTCGTCGTTCATCTTGATGCTGGCCGCGCCCATATCAAGATAGGGTATGGCGGTCCCTTGCATGACTAAGGCGACCCCGTGTCCACGACGCAAGTGAGGCTTACCTGGTACGATGTGATAATCTTTTCCTTCAGGTGCACTGCGAAAGCTGAAACGGGTTGCTCCCAGTTGCGCTGCCTCTGCCAATGCGCAGGTTTGGATGATCTCCGGATTGGGGGCACGCCCCTCACTCCAGGCCTTGCTCATTGGGTGTTCATCGCCCGCTTTGACCGCGTTCTTCAGACGAAACTCCAACGGATCCCAACCCATTTCTCGGCAAATCCATTCCATATGGGTTTCGACTGCCCAAAAACCTTGGGGTACCCCATAACCGCGATAAGCTCCAGCGGTGGGCAGGTTGGTGTAGACAACATCTCCGTGAAAACGGATATTAGGCACGTTGTAGAGCGAGAGTGATTTGTGGGCTGTATTCCCCGTGACAGTGAGTGCATGGTTGCCGTAGGCACCCGTGTCACTCAGCACTCTCATCTCCTGTGCCACAATGCGACCATCATGCGTCACGCCAGTGCGAAGGCGTATGATCATAGCATGGCGTGTCGTGCTGCTGACAAACTGCTCCTCGCGCGTATATTCCATTTTTACTGGCCGACCGGTGGCAATGGTCAAGTGCGCGCAAGCATCCTCAATCATCACTTCCTGTTTATTGCCAAAGCCTCCGCCGATGCGCGGTTTGATAACGCGCATACGGCGCACTGGCAGTCCCAACACAGGTGATAGGATGCGTCGGATGTGGAAAGGCACCTGTGTGGACGTGTAGAAAGTCAGCCGATCGTCTTCATCCCAGTATGTAATGCACACGTAGGGTTCGATAGGTGCTTGCTGCACGCGTGGAACGGTGTATTCCGCCTCAAAGATGCGATCAGCTCTCTGCATAGCGGCATCTACGTCTCCCAGTTCGATGTGCAACTGAGCAGCTAGATTGCGTTGCGGATCAGAGTGATCGAAGCCGACGTAGTCTGGCTCGTCGTGAATGATCACCGGATTGTCCAGAGCTTGTCGCACGTCCAGGATGGCGGGCAAGATCTCGTACTCCACTTCAATTAGACGTAACGCCTCCTCTGCAATTTCTTCGCTCTCCGCGGCCACAGCAGCCACGCGATCGCCTACAAAGCGCACTTTGTTATCAAAGCTGACCCGGTCGAGCGGACCAGGGATAGGATGGCTCTGACCGGCAGTGGAGTACACTACGCGTGGCACATCTTCGAAAGTGAGCACAGCGTGCACGCCAGGCAAAGAACGTGCCTTGCTGGCGTCGATGCGACGAATCCGTGCGTGGGGGTAGGGACTGCGCAGCAGCTTGGCTACCAGCATTCCACGCAGCTGTAAGTCACCGGCGAAAACCGGTCGTCCTTGAGCGAGCTTCACAGCATCTACCTTTGGCTCTGGCTTGCCTACCACATGCCACGTCTCACGGTGCGTCGCGGCCACCAGAGTAGGCGGTGCACTGGTTTGCACAGTTCCTTGCGTAACAGGCAATGGTCCTTCAGTCGCATTGGTCGGTGATTCTCTGTCGAACAGGGGAAGAACCTGTTCGGGAGGCCAGTGAGTTTGATCTGATGGGGACGTCCATTCGGCGCCTTCTCCGGGTTCTTCCGCCAGCGGTGGTACCCTCTCGCCACACAATATCGCCGCTGCCTGCAATACTGCCTGAACTGGCTTGACGTAGCCGGTGCAACGGCATAGCACTCCGCTGAGTGCATCGCGTACCTGTTCTGCGGTGGGGTTGGGCTCGCGGTCAAGCAGGGCTTTGGCAGCAAGAATCATAGCAGGCGTACAATACCCACATTGGATAGCGCCTGTCTCAACGAAAGCGCGTTGCAATGGATGCAGTTCCACGTTGCCGCGCCAGCCTACGACAGGGCCTTCCCCTTCCTTTGAGATGCCGGCCAGCGCTTCAATTGTGGTGATGCGGGCACCTGCTGCCTGTACAGCGAGCATGGTGCAGCTCGTGCGCGCCACTCCGTCGACCAGCACTGTACATGCGCCACAGCTCCCGTCCTCACAACCGTGTTTAGCCCCAAGATATCCCTCACGGCGCAAGACTTTCAGCAACGTGTCGCCTGGCGTCACCTGAAATATCTTGTCTTTGCCGTTGACGTTCAGGGTAATCTCCATAAATTTCCTCCATGCACAGTCTCAGCTGTATATGTATCCCTCGAGGACATACAAGGGGTGGGTTATCTCTTCTGCCTCCAGCAGCTTTTGCAGGGCAACCCATGTTGCCCATGCCGCCACGACGCTGTCCAGTGCATCGCCCCCCTTTTCCTCCACGATGAGGTTGCGCAAACCAACCTCAACGAGTTGCAGCGGTGCTAAGTGCTCGATAGCTTCCAGGATCATAATGCGAGCGCGGCGATGACGTGCTTCACCCCCTTTGTAGGGTGTGTACAGCTCGTAGCGTTTAAGCGTCGCCGCTGGACAGATTTCGACCAGCCAAGCGCAATTCGCTCTGGCACGTTGCATCGGTAACGCGCAGGCGATCCCTTCCGTCACCAACGGTGCCAGCACGGCAGCAATGCCGTAGAACGTCTGGCGATAGAGTCGCAAGTTGTAGCTGGCCCAAGGAGCACTGTTTTCGTAGTCGGTTAGCCGTTTCAGCTCGCGCTCACCTGCCGCCAGATAGCAGGCGACACGGAATTGTTGCGGAGTGACATACCGTTCAGGAAACGCGCGCAAGTATTCCTCCCAGCTAGTTTCCTTAACGAGCTGTGACGGCACACCGAACGGAAAATCCAACCCGAAGATGGCTTTCCGCTCGTGTGAGATCAAGGTGCGTAATGCTTTCAAACATGCTGTGCGTTCCGCCGCAACATTCAGCAGAAGGGTAGCTGGTGCACATGCTTCAATGTGGAGCACATTTTCACAGATGCTGGCGCGTGTGATCCATATCTTGTGGCCAGCTGCACGCGCGCCGCTGAAATCAACCCCATATACTCGCGTGCGCACAGGGAGCTTCACGCTGCTTTCAACCACGCTTCCCATAGAGCGCGTCGTGTCAGAACTGCTACCATAGCGCGACGATAGTCGGCACTGCCGCGGAAGTCGCTATGTAGCTGTAACTCGGCAACTGCGGATGCCCCCGTTGTCTCAATCAACGCATCATCTAGACGCTGGCCGGATAATGCTTGTTCCACCGCATAAGCGCGCAATGGGTGTTTTGCTACACCGCCCCAGGCAATGCGCACAAGGTCACAGTGCTCACCCTGACGTACTATGCGCACCGCAACTGCCACGATAGGACGGTCGCGTAGCGTGCGCGCCACCGTGGTCATAGCGGTGTGGACTGTCACCGGTATTACCGTCACGGCAGTGATCAGGCCATTTTGCAACCAACGAGACGGGTTATCCAACAGCTTGTCCAGCGCGACGGTGACGACGCCGTCGACATATTGCACTTCCACCTCAGCGTCCAGCACCAACAAGCTGAGCAGCAAGCAGGATAGTGGATCACATGTCGCGATGGTTCCACCGACGGTAGCTGCATTGCGATAGGTGATTGGTCCATCACGCTGCGCAGCTTCGCCTAGGAGTGCGCATCCATGGGACGCAGTCACCAATTGCTGCAGGCGCACCATAGCCCCGATTTTCAATCGCTCCCCCTTCATCCCTATGTCATCCAATCCAAGTGCCTGAAGGTCCACCACAGTTCCCAGCTCACGGGACTCTCCAGTCAGCAGCTGTTGGCCACCTGCGAGCGGCACGGCATCTTCGCGCTGTAGCAATAGCAGAGCTTCTTCCATAGTATGGGGACGCTGATATTCTCGCACCCGCACCATTGTTTGCCTCTCTCTTTCCTGACGTGGCGCTTTTCTATCCGTTATGGTGACAGAAGCTACCCGACTATTATAGCACTCTTAATGAGGCAACTGAAATTGTACTTCATAATAAGACCTAAGGGGTCGGAAGATGCTCAGCTATGCTATTGTAGGCGGCAAGGTGGGTTAACCGTGGTGTTGAACCAAGTGCTTTTCAGGCTTTCTCATTTGCATGCTGAGTTGTGTTTAGGGTATAATAGTACTGGAGAAGAGATGGTGACCATAGCTCAATTGGCAGAGCATCTGGTTGTGGCCCAGAAGGCTGCGGGTTCGAGTCCCGCTGGTCACCCTTATGTAGTGTTGCCCACGTAGCTCAGCCGGCAGAGCAACCGCCTTGTAAGCGGTCGGTCGTCGGTTCGAGTCCGACCGTGGGCTTTTTAGTGCCCGCATCATAGTCTCTTCAAAACGCTTCACAAGCAACTGCAGCTGGATCAGGTGTGCTGCGGTTGTATCCTGCAACACAGGCAACCCCTGCAACCGTTACAATTAAGCAACCACAGCGACGCGAGCGTTGCCTTCGCCCATCTCTGCCAGCGATACCTGGTAGACCGATGAAAGATGTAGCCTGGCTGCCTTGGCTGCTCAGTCCAGTCGCACACTATGTTGCACTGGTTGTATGGGTTGCCCGCGTCGCCATGATGTTTTGTGTGGACAACTGTGTGACAGGCCAACCGGCGACTCGGCGACTATTCTTTGATGCAGCCATATTGACGGAGTGCGTTTCTCCACCACACCCTGTGGGCGCAAAGAGCTGCCTTTGTTACGCTTTTCTCGTGGCAACCACAATAGCGTGAAACGGTGGCTAAGCGCGGTCATCGCGTCCCGTCCCTGCAGCTTCCCAACGTGCGATGAGCTGGGGCTTAACCTGCTCAAACGTAGTCGCCTGTGCCTGCACAACCTCACGCTCAAAGGTCAGCAAATCCATCGCTTGGCTCTCCGCCACCATGCCGGCGGTGCGGCCATAATAGAGTGGCACCATCGAGTCGATAATACGTTCGCGTTGTTCCGCTCTGTACCGATATGCCACTGCGTAGTCAAGGACGATGTCAGCCCATTCAGCGGCCGGGAAGCGAAAAGAAGAAGGATTCTGATCGAGAATGGAAGCCAGCGCGCGGCGATTGTGAGGTGAGAGCACCTCGTTCCACACCTCTTCCCATTCCTGGCGACCCCGGCGCAGCTGCCCGATTAGCGCTTCCAAATTGACAGGCACCGGCTCTGGAGTGATTGCCTCGATGGTGCCGTAGATGGGTACCGGTTGCGTGCGGTGCGCCGACTTCCACTGTTGTTCGTAACACCCCATCAGGTCGAACATAGTGCCCACTACCTGGCGGAACATAGGACCTAAAGCAGCCGCCGGATCCTTGGCGTCGTGGATCTTGGCGCCTAGATAGGCCTGGCAGATGTGTGCGTCTGCGTTGATGGCTGTGGTGGTCATCCAGATGTCAATGCCGTAGCGTGCCACATCGCTCTGCCAGACCTCCTGTTGTAGGTAAACGTCGATCAAGCGTGCTGCTACAGCGAAGTCACCCCCGATCGGCTGGCGCACGTCCACGCCGTAGAGCATGCGTGTCATAGGGTAGACGATGTTGTTGGTGATGGTGCCATCGTGCTTGTCGCGCACGTAGTAGGGCGTTACATAATCGTATTGTCCTGACACGATCGGTTGACCCAGTCGTTCGATCCACTCCGGAGTGATGCTGCGCAAATCGCTGTCCAGGACGATGCACAGTTGCGCGCCCAGTCGCTGAGCTGCCTCAAAGACAGCGCGAAGCGCACTCCCCTTACCAGGCGTTCCCTGATATAATGTACTGAGGCATGCTACTCCGTTAGGTAGATCGGCCCGTAACATTGTGTCGCGCGTTCCATCGGTCGATCCGCCATCTGAGTTGAACACAAGCGGTCGCATATGAGAGAAATAGCGCAGCATGCCCTGCGCTGCCATCTCGATGACATAGCGAATGGTGGCAGCGTTGTTGTAGCTGGGCACGCCAACCACTATGTCGGCACGACCGATCCGACCCAGTTCTCGGATAGCCTGCTCTGCGAGTGCGCTTTCGAAGCTCATAGCCCCCTCCCAAACATCTGCCGATTTACCTAGTGATACCCTTGTACGCGGCGCGCTAGACTCTGCACGCGCAGCCGCTCCGAGACCAGAGCGATCAATCTTTGTTCCAGTGTGCGATAGGAATAATAGATGCGACCCAACTCATAGTTGTGCTCCACTATCTGCGCTACCCGTTCTGGGTCGTGCAACAGCGTGCGTACCTGCTTGACGGTATCGTCTGTAATGAAGTCCTCGAAACCGATCACCTGAAAGCCCTTTGGCTGGATATCGGTGCGGAAAATCTCATAGACGCTCAGCACAATAGGACGTCGATAGTAGATTGCTTCCAGGAAAGCATTGCCGAAGCCCTCGACACGCGAAGGATAGGTGACCATATCCGCCTGTTGGTAGACGTCCTGGATACCATACACCTTGTTGCCTTCTGGACGGCGACCGCGTTGGTGATTGACCCATTCGGACGCCAGTATCACGCGTACACCCATTAACCGAGCGTATTCCAGCACATAGTTCTGGTAAGCAGAACCTTCATCGCCTGAAGCGTGGGAGATCAGCAGCACGCATGGATGCTCCAGCCGTCGGATCAGCTCGATGGATTTTTCGATGCGTTTGCGGGGCACAATCCGTGTCGGCTGCAGGAAGAGATGTGCTTCGGGCTCGATGCCTAACACGGCGCGCAAGTCATCTGCGTAGCCATCCGGCCTCGGGGGTGGGGAATCGAAGTCCATCACATTTGGGATCAATGTCGAGGTGGCGCTGGTGCGCAGAGCGAGCTGACGGCCAGCATACGAATTGATAACCACATGGGTAATGGAACGTAAGGTGGGAGGAAATGCAGCACGCAAATAATCATCTGCAGCGTTAATGGCGAAGCGCTGTCGTTCCCAGGCAAAGTCGTGATGGTGAGCGATCGTGGGAAAGTAGCGTTCGGCGATGAATTCGGTAAGGGCTAGCCCCAGCGGAACGTTCATAGGGATGGACAGTGCGTTCTCAACGATCAACAGGTTGATGTGAAACCGTCTGACGAAGCGGTAGAGATGTTTTTTTAGGTGTTCTTTCAGAAGTTGTATACGCCGTGAGGTTTTTGGCGAGCGCGTCTGGTTGTCGAACAAATCAGCCGTTAGCACTAGGATGTCAGGGTGTTGGAAATGTGCTTCCGGCACTACATAGGAACGCTCTGCCGGCCAGTCTGACTCACCCGTGAAGAAGAAACACTCGTGCCCCAAGTTGGTCAGGACATTTGCCCATTTGATAACTTCAAGCGACACCCCATCGGTTCCAGCCAAGCGGGTAGATACGAAGCCTATGTGGCCGTGCGTATGTGCCATAACTTTCTCCATGTAACAGCTCGCACGCTCTCGACAAACCAATGTCCGATCGAACGCTGTATCACCTCACCTCTTTGGCGTCCGCCACAGTCTTCTGCTCGCGCCGGGCACGATACTCAGGCAGTGTGACCATCGGTGGTCGTTCATGTTCGAGGATTTCAATCGGTTCCAGGTAGAAATAGCCCGGCCGATACCGAATCTGGTTTAGACTCTCGTTGATCTCCTCGATAATACGAATCTTGTGACGTTGCTCCAGTCGTCGCATAGCGACTTGGAGGATAGCAAATGACATCTTGGACAAGGAAGGCAGGGGCTGGTTGCGGTGGATGCGTTCCAGAAGATCCACCTGAGCAATCGCTGCAAGGCCAAAGCGCTCCAGGATGTCCACCAAGAGCCCAAACTCAACGCCATAGCCGGTAAAGAAGGGCAGCTGTTCGAGTGCCTGCCGTCGGCCAGCATACTCGCCAGCTAAGGGTTGAATCAGGCCGGACAGCTCCGGGAAGAACAGATTGAGGAGCGGACGCGCGGTCAGCTCGGTGACGCGTCCACCTGCTCCCGCTTCGAGTCGCTCACCTTGTTGCAGCGGACGATGGTAAAATCCCTTCACGTATTGGATGCGTGGATCGCGCAGCAGAGGCCCCAAGATGCCATACACAAAGCGTGGGTGGATGTTGCGAATGTCAGTGTCGATCCAGGCGATTATATCTCCATTTAACACGTACAGGCTTTTCCATAGCGCTTCCCCTTTGCCGCGGTAGGCACCGTACTGCGGTAGGATCTCGTGCGCTGCATATACCGGGATGCCGAGTCGCAGGGCGATCTCACACGTACGGTCCTGCGAGCCAGAGTCGATGAGCACCATCTCGTCTAGGAGAGGTACCTCATCCATCAGCGCTGTCTTGATGGTGGCAATCACGTTGCCCACTGTTGCCTCTTCGTTCAGCGCTGGCAATCCCAAGCTGATGCGGACGCCTTCCCGTTTCTTCAGTTCCACCAATCGTTCCAGATCGCTGAATTCGTCGCTGCGGAATGTGTTCTCGGCAAACCAGCGATCCACTACGACCGCAATAGGATGGTCATGCATAATGCGCTCGCTGGAGACTGCTGTTACGGCGCGTTGCTCTGGCCCAGTGGCCGCTTTGACCACCACCAGATTGCTGGTGAGGCGATCGGCCACCGCTTGCAAGATTGACCCACCCCAACTGAAACCACCAACCGGCTTCGCTGAAGCGCCCATCACCACCATCTGATGCTGATTGCCATGCTGCACGATCGCTTCTGCTACGTTCCCGTGGGTGCTGATGGTGCGCACGAACCCTCTCAAGCTGCGCAGAGTGCGTGCAAAACTCTCAAATACAAGTTGTTCGTTGTGACCGGCCGCGATGCCCACTTCATGGAGCAGGGTGACGGCGGCATCGCGTGCGCGTGCCAGTGCATAGGCAACCCGCAGGGCCATCCCGGAGTGTGGACCCCCACGTACTGGCAGCAGAATCTTCTGCACTGTCGCCCAACCGCCCTGCACAATGAACTCGCTATTCACGCGCACGACTACCACGTCGCAGGGTGGTGTTTCCAGACCTGCATCATGAAGGTGGTCTATCACGGTGTCAGGCATAGCAGAGCTCGGCCAGACCAGGAGCAATAGATGTACCCGTTCCTGCGTCACTGTCTCCCAGATCGCTGACCACACCTTCTGAGCCGGACGCACGATAGTACGCGTGCGCGGCGATCCGTATCCGCCTTCGCATAGGAAACGCTCTAACGCCTCACGATGGCGGCTGACGCGGGGTGCCGTGCGGCTGAGTGGCTGCTCGTCAGGTATCCTTACTACCTGGAGAATCATCACGCGACCGTGCCGCTCACGCGCCAGGATGTCGGCAAGCGGCAGCAATATCTGCGCCTCGGCTAAGCTATTGAGCACCACCAGTACACGATACCGACTGGTGGCACGCCTGTTACCGAATGCGCGATGTACCCTCTCCATGTGTCATCTTTCCTTCAAAACTTCTGCAAGCAGTGGTATTAGATGCTTTTCTGATATACTGCGCCAAGTGTAGTGCTCTAACACACGTCGGCGGAGTTGATACGCACGATCGCTGGCACAGTGATTTACAATGGCACGTGCCACTGCGCTGGCATCGCCGTGCGGGTTAAATAGGTTGGCGAGATCATCAGCGCTTTCGTGCACCGAGGGTATGTCGCTCGCGAAGATAGGCAGCCGCACCATGCCCGCTTCCAGAATCGGTATGCCAAATCCCTCGCGCTCGCTGGGAAAGAGCAAGACGTCCGCCAGCTGATACAGATCGGCCATCACCCGATCACTTATATGCCATGGCTGGTCGTCTGGGCCACATTCGTAGAGGAAGTGGACACGCTCCATCAAGTTTAGTTGGGATCGCAGTTGATGCAGTGATTCCAGATAGGCCATATTGGCAGGGTTGTGGGCACCGGGCGGCCCTGTGATCAGCAGCGTAGCGGCAGGCATCTCACGGCACAGTGCTGCCATAACGTGCAACGCAAACTCGATGTTCTTACGCCGAGTAATGCGCGCTGGTAGCAGCAGCAAGGGATGTGCCGCCAGCAAGTTTAGCCGCTCTATCAGATCAGCGCTCTCTGCGTCCAGCTTGAGCAGGTCGACTGGATCGATACCCGGAGGCACTACGGTGATATGTTCTTTCGGTATCCTCAGCAGCTCTGCCAGATTGGCGCGCTGCTCGTGGGACACTGCCACATAGCGCACTCCTGGCCACGGGGTGCGCAACAAGTCCCATGGATATCCATCATGGAGCACGGGAAGGTAACGCGCATCCTGCCACGCAAAGTCATGGCACCAACCAATAAAGTGGGTTATCCTCTCCTTAGCCAGCATATGCAACGCCCCAGTGAGCGGCAGATTCTTGTGCAATGTGAGGGCGTTGTGCACTATGCATACCGCCACATTGGTCAGAAGCTCGCGTAGTCGCTTGATAAGTTGAGCGCGCAGGGCTTCAAATGCAGCTGTCTGCTGTCCTGCGGCCAGCTGCTTGCCTACTACCAACACTTTGGGGTGACGTGAGTCAACCTCGGGTATGCACCGAAAATGCACGCAGGGGTGGAAGGGCTCCCCCCTTCCTGCAATGATCTCTACTTCATAGCCCGCAGCGGTCAGCAAACGAGCATGGTGGTAGATAGTGCTTTCTACACCCCCCACTATCGGCGGGGCGGCGTAATGCAATATGGCCACGCGTGTGGCTTGTTCATTCATCTCCCCCTTAGTATATCAGGCCCGGAAAGACAGAGCAAGAGGTGTTCACCGGGGTCCGTCTCTGCCACCAGTGTGGTTTTCCACAGTCCCCTGCCTGGTGAGGATGATGGGCAGCAAAAGGGGGATTCCGAATTGCCAGGGCACTATCAGCAGGTGCATCTGTAGCCAGCTCGCCTGTGGCCATAGCCAGCGCCAGACAAAGTAAAAGAAGACTATCGAGAGTTCTGAGGTAAAACACATGAGCAGTGTGCGCCAACGTGCTGCCCGTGAGGCGCTCAACGCTGCCAGTGGCACCAGCCACAGAGGGTACCAAATGCGATAGCTAGCACCTGTCATCAGATAGGTGAAATAGACAAGGAAGCCAGCTGATATCAGATCCAAGCGTCGTTGCCACAGGCGTATGCTTGCCCAGCCTAGCATGCTCAGGAAAAGAAGCTGTCCAGCAGTGCGTGGCACATCCCATGCTACTTGTGCGGGCAGAGATCCACTCAGCCACAGCCGCAACGTGGCAGCGATCGTGTAGGTGTAGCGATGATTCATCTCATCGAGAATACCAGTGATGCTGTGCCAGGGCGGCCAGAAAGGAGTGTATGCCAGCAACCCTAGCCCGGTTGCCACAGCTCCCATACTGACCAGCGACAAAACGCGTCGACGCGCAGGCATACTGCGCAGGATGTCCAGGACGATCAGCAAACTCATCAGCCCTGCTGCAACTTTGGTCAACGATGCAATTGTCGCTGCGGCAATACTGGCCATCGGCCGTTGGATAGTATGAGGAGAGCTGGTGCGTCGCTGACATATGACGAGTGCCAACAATGTCCATGCAAGCATGACCACATCGTTGTGGCCGTTGCCTACTCCCTGTATCAGTACTAGCGGATTCCATGCGAATAATAGCAGACTGCCCGCTAGTTCATCTCTTCTACCGTGGGAAGCTGGGCTGATCAACAAAGCGAGGCAAGCCAGGTATCCCAACAGGGCTACACCCTTGTAAGCTAGTGCACCTGACACTGCCGTGGTGAAGCCAAGGCTGGCAACACCTCCCGCCAGCAACTCCCATACAGGGCCATAGGGCGATGTGGTGGTGTGCCATTCCCCGGCAAAGGGCAACAGCGGATCGTCCGCAAAAGCTGCTGGTGGCGTGCCCATGGGATTAGCGCCGTGGATAACCCACACCCGTGCACGTAAAACGTATTGGAACAGGTCGGTTGCAGTGACCGGATAAAGCCAGACAAGCGTGAAGCTAAAGATACAGCTGAATATGAGCACAGGAGACAACGAAGCACGCGGATGAGTATCTCGCGCTGTCACCAACGCTAATGCAAAGGCAGCGTACAGGATCAAGAGGCCCCCAAGCCAGACGGCACCCATCCAGTGCCGTGTGCCGGCGATCTGCTCCATGTCATAAGGACGAGGAGCGTTGCCATAGATGGGTAGGGGAAAAAGTAGCACATAGCTCAGGTAGACCAGTTCGCTGACCAAGCCAAGCAGCCCCAACGTCAGTTGGGGATATCGCCGCAGCCAGTTCTGGATGACATTATTGAGCGGGGCGTGTGTCATGGGGCAGCACAAAGTAGAAGAGGGCGCCTTCACCGGGCATACCGCTGCTCTCCACACCTACGTAACCGCCCAGTTTTTCGACGATACGGCGCACGATCGACAGACCCAGCCCATGCCCGGATATGCGCATATTTTCCAGCCTACCCCATGGTCGAAAGAGGCGTGACTGGTCGCTCGGGGGAATACCATTGCCGTTATCACGCACCCAGTAACGTGCCATGCCGTCCGTCTGTAATGTGCCGCCCACCTCGATGCGTGGAGGGTGACCGCCATACTTCAGTGCGTTGTCTAGATAATTCGTCCATACTTCCTCGACCCATGGTTGGTGCCCCATCGCGTGAGGCCAGTCACCTACCAGATTTACTTTGGCTCGCGACTGCAAGACTTGGTTGCGCATCCGGTGTAGCACACGACGCACCAGATCGCGCATATCAAGTGGCTCGACAATAATATCACGCCGTCGCAGAGAGGCGAGCAGAAGGAGTTCATTGACAATGATGATCGCCTCGCGTCCCTTCTCCACGATAACGCGCGTCCATGTGCGCAGTTCCTCGGCATTCATTGAGGCGCCTTCTGTTTCGAGCAACTCGGCGTAACTGACCAACACACTCAGCGGGTTCTTGAGGTCGTGAGCTACTGTGTGAGCGAATGCGTCTAATTCCTCGTTGCGCTCACGCAGGTCCATAATATCCTTGAACCGCGCCATAGCGATGATGATGGCACGTTCGATTTCATCTATGTCGATGGGTTTGGTCAAATAGGCGCCCGCGCCGGCAGTGCTTGCGCGCTCAATTGTGGCACTGTCCCGGTAGCCTGTCATGATCACTACAGGTGTGGGACATTCTTGGGAGATACGCTCTGTGGCGGCGATGCCATCCATGCCGGGCATTTCCACGTCCATCAGGATGACATCCGGCCGTTCTCTCTGAGCTAGCCGAAGTGCCTCATAGCCGTCGGCTGCGCTGCCTGCGATGCAATACGATCTGTTGCGCAGGAGAGATTTTACCAGCTCAACGGTAACCGGGTCGTCATCCACAATGAGCACCCGGATAGTTCGGGATGTTGACATTGGAGCGAAACTCCCTGCCGTATTGCCGGCAGCACAACAAATCGCAATACCATTATATCACAAATTGTCCTCACTGTTCAACTCTCAAATTTCTTAGAACGTTGGAAAAAAACCTTCATATTGCACGTTCCGCCGAAGACTCGCTGGCCTTGTCGCGACCTCGTTGCAGTATCCGCAGGGAGGACCTCGAGTGACCTGAGAGTGGCTCGCTCGAGGCCAAACGCGCCCAGCGGTGATAATACTGTTGCAGCAGTTCACGCACTCGGTAGTCACCGCAGTGAGTTATAAACCTCAGCATTATACGGGTACCCGCGTGGCCCACATCGCCTAAACGTCGAGGGACCCGTTCACCAACCGCACTCAGCTCTTGCGATGGAGACGGTTATGGTTATCGTCTCGTCCAGTAGCGACTTACGATCCGCTTAGCTCGCTTGGGCGTAGCGCTTGCGCATTCCAAGCCCATATCCACAACCCTTTCACCGATTGTTCATTCTCTTCTCGCCGGACGTAACAGTTAGGGTCACTTTTTCATTCTCAGGGATTATGTTCTCTTGAACTTTTCAGGTTGCTGACATGACTATTGACTCATCACGAAAATGGGAGCATAATGAAAGAAAGGTATTTGAGTAAGTTGGGCTCACAGGGAAGCGTTGGGCGCTGTGAGCTGTGATGCAATGGGGCAGACAATCGGGAGATGATCGTGGTTATCGCTCCGAAGCGGGCGACGGCCTTGGCAATTTACACCCTGCCGATTGTAGAGAAGAGATTTATACGTGTTAGAAAGCGTTATGCCGATAAAGCATAACGCTTTTTTCTTATTGCTGTTTGTGGTTTGTCCATAGATTGGCAAGTCAGCGATGAGACACATGATTGACCAAGGGAGGTACGAAACCATGTGGATCCTGCGTATTAACATGACAGATCGCTCCTATCGCCTCGAGGAATTGCCTGAAGCATACAAGAATCTCGCTGGTCGCAGCCTCACGTCAACGATCATTCACGACGAGGTGCCCCCGACGTGCCATCCGCTCGGCCCGAATAACAAGTTGGTGTTTTCTCCTGGTTTTGTAACCGGCACGGCAGCTCCCACCTCAGCACGCATCTCCGCCGGGGCGAAATCCCCACTCACTGGCACTATCAAAGAGTCGAATGCCGGTAGCGAATGGCCTCAAGCTTTGGCTTCAATGCGCATCCGGGCACTTGTGGTTGAAGGCCAGCCGCAAGAGAAGGGCAAGTTCTGGATGGCACTGTTGTCCTGGGACAAAGCGGCGGGCAAGCCCGCGGTGACATTTGCCCCAGCTGACGAATATGTTGGTCTGACCACTCAGGCGGCTTACAACCAGCTGTTTGGTCGCTTCGGCAACCGAGTGAGCATCGCCGGCATAGGTGTGGCGGGGGAACGCCTCTATGGCAATTCGGGGATTGTGTTCCAGGATATCAAGCGTCGTGCAACGCGCTATTCCGGACGTGGTGGATTGGGTGCTGTGATGGGCAGCAAAGGACTCAAGTACATCGTTATCAACCGCGAGGGTGCGCCCGGTGTGCAGCTCGCTAACGCGGCTCTCTTCGAGGAGGGACGCAGGAAAATGACGGAGGCGCTCCGCACGCACAGTATCACCAAGCCCAAAGGCAGCCTCAACACCTATGGTACAGCAGTGCTGATCAACGTTATGAACGAGGCAGGTGGCTTGCCCACGCGCAATTTCTCCAGTGGACGTTTTGAAGGTGCGCCTAATATTTCGGGCGAAGCCATTTTTGAGGGTAACAAGCAACGTCTAGGCAAGGAGCTGTACAATCACCCTTGTAGTCCGGGATGCATCATTGAGTGTTCCAATACGTGGCACAAACCGGATGGCAGCGAGCATGCCTCTTGCGTTGAATACGAATCCTCATGGGCATTGGGAGCAGACTGCGGTATCGGTGATCTGGACGACGTGGCAGAGCTGGTGCGCCTGTGCAATGAGTACGGCCTGGACACTATCGAGACTGGCACCACTCTAGCAGTCGCTATGGAGGCCGGGCTTGCGCCGTTCGGCGATGGCAAGAAAGCGATCGAACTGGTGCACGAAATGGGCAAGGGCACTCCGATCGGCCGCATCCTGGGAAGCGGCACGGAGACCGCCGCGCGTGTGTTGGGTGTGCGGCGCAGTCCCACCGTCAAGGGTCAGAGCATGCCTGCCTACGAACCGCGTGCCGTGAAGGGCATAGGCATTACCTATGCTACTAGCACCATGGGCGCTGACCACACTGCTGGCTATACAATTGCGCCCGAAATTCTCAGTGTTGGCGGCAAGGCGGATCCACTGAGCCCAGAAGGCAAGGCAGAGCTGAGTCGTGCTTTCCAAGCAACCACTGCTTTCATTGACTCGACGGGACATTGCCTGTTCATCGTCTTTGTCATACTGGACATTCCGAGTGGCTTTCAGGGGATGGTGGATGAAGTGAACGGCGTGTTGGGAACTCAATACACTGCTGATGATGTGGTCAAGCTGGGAATGGAGATCTTGCGCAAGGAGCGCGCTTTCAACGAGGCTGCTGGCTTCACGCGCTCACACGATCGCCTGCCTGAGTTTATGAAGCATGAGCCGTTGCCGCCGCACAACACGGTCTATGATGTGCCTGATGCTGCGCTGGATGCTGTCTTCGGGCAGATGTAGTCAATTCCTTAATGTTGCGGGCGCAGTGCCATACATTGTTGGCACTGCGCCATTTTTCCCGGATGTGTTTGCCTTGACACCTATACCTGTGCAATTGTTTCACAACTCTTGCCACGAGACACTGGAATGTCCTTCTTAGCTACAATAGATCAGGACGGCGCGATTCGCTTGCCAGAGGATTTTCTTCAGCGCAGCCGCCTTGCTCCCGGCATGCAATGCTGGGTAGAGCAGCGTGATTCTGGCTTGTTGCTTCTTGCTCGCCGGCCCGATCTGCAAAAGCTATATATCGAGCCCACCACGGCCTGCAACCTGCGTTGTCATACTTGCATCCGCAACGTCTGGCAAGACCCCGAAGTGCACATGGAGATGAGCGTATTCGAGCAGCTTGTCGAACAGCTCAGCGCATTCCCAGAGCTGCGCCGTGTGGTTTTCAGCGGGCTGGGCGAGCCGATGTACCACCCCCATTTTCTGGATATGGTGCGCCTGGTGCAAGCGCGCGGCGTTGCGGTAACTGTCGGCAGCAACGGTGTGTTGATGGAACGTGCGTTGGCGCGCGAGCTGGTGGCGTTGGGCGTTGATCGGCTGGTCATCTCCCTCGATGGGATTAGACCCGAGATCTATTCTGGGGTGCGCGGCACAGCGGTTGCGACCGTGCTAGATAATATTCGTGGCCTGAACGAGGTCAAGCGTGAGCTGGGTTCCCTCACCCCAGCGTTGGGTATCGAATTCGTCGCCCTGCGCAGCAATGTTGCTGAGCTGGCAGAGTTGAGCAGCCTGGCGAGTCACCTGGGAGCGGCGCGGGTGCTGGTCAGCAACGTGTTGGCCTACACTGATGAGATGTACCAGGAGATTTTGTATGGCTATGGGCCATGCCCCGGGTTCGCGGCGAGCGGATGGCCGGTTAAGGCAGATGCCTGGGTTATGTGGGGCACTGTGGACTTGCCCCGTATGCATTGGGGGGCTGAGCAACGCTGCCGATTTGTACACGATCGCGCAGCAGTAGTAGGATGGGATGGCAGTGTGAGCCCTTGTTATGCTCTCTCTCACAACTACAGCTACTTGACCATTGACGGACGCCGTAAATATGTCACGCGCTACAGTATGGGCATGATCACCGAGCAATTGCTGCTTGACATTTGGACATCTGCCGTTTATTCCCGCTTTCGGGATGAAGTGCGCGACTTTCGTTTCCCGTCGTGTCCGGACTGCGACCTGCGTGACAGCTGCAGCCTGCGGGAGCAGAACCAGGCATGTTGGGGGTGGAATCCGTCCTGTGCCGACTGTCTGTGGGCGCAAGATATCATCCGTTGTCCATGAAAATGGGTGGAAGAGCACAAGATGAAGGTGCGTGTGAGATTGTATGCAACATTGGTTGACCTTGTCCCTCCCTCCATTCGCGCGCAGACACCGGAGATGCGTGCAGCCCGCCCATTTGAGCTTGAGGTGCCAGAAGGGAGCACGCTTGCGCATCTGATCGAACAGCTGGCGCTGCCGCGTGCGGAAATCAAGGCAATCTTTGTCAACGGTCGAGTTTGTCCGCTGGACCATTTGCTGCAACCTGGAGATGAAATAGGCATCTTTCCCCCTGTCGGAGGCGGTTGAACGTGAAGACGATCTCAGTCGAAGTATGGTTATACGGGCCACTGGCTCGTTACGGTGGCAAACCGCATACCTCCCATTACGCCTCGGTATTCCCTTCGTTGCCGGAAGGGAGCTGTGTGCGTGACTTGTTGGCGCTACTGGGCATGCCCACTGAAGAGCGAGGCATTACGTTTATTAACGGTGTCTTGAGTGCTATGCCGGGCTTGCAACCCGATCTCGACCGTCCGTTGCACGACGGCGACCGAATCGCTTTCTTTCACCTAAGGAGTATGTGGCCTGCTCAGTATCGCCACGGTGCCGCTATGACGCCTGAGCTGGCACACGCCGCGCAAGCGCAAGGGCTCTTTCATGCGCCAAAACCGGTCTCCCAAGATGGCTCGTCAGATGTAGCATAGAATCGTTGCGTTCTTGTCCGTCAATTGCGTTGCGATTACAATGCCATCAAGTATCACCCAAGGAGGAGACATTACGATGACGCATGCTCCTAACTTTCTAGCTCTGGACTTGGGCGCTGAGAGTGGACGCGCCATCCTCGGCCAGATCAGTCAAAAGAAACTCACTCTCAATGAGGTGCATCGCTTTCTGAATGTGCCTGTGCGCCTGCCAGATGGTTTGCATTGGGACACGCCACGCCTGTGGACCGAAGTCAAGGAAGGCATTTGCTTGGCGGGACGCCAGGTGGAAGGTCAGCTGGCCAGTGTTGGTGTGGACACGTGGGGGGTGGATTTCGGCCTGCTAGATCGGGATGGTGCGTTGATCGGTATCCCGTATCACTACCGTGACAGCCGCACCGATGGGATGTTTGAGGAGGCATTCCGCCGTGTGCCCAAGGAGGAGATCTTCGCACAGACAGGGATACAGTTTCTTATTCTTAACAGCCTGTTCCAGTTGCTTGCTATGGTGGTTCGCAGGTCTCCTGCCTTGGACATTGCCCACACGTTCCTAATGACCCCCGATCTGTTCAATTACTGGCTATGCGGCAGCAAGGTGTCTGAGTTTAGCATCGCCACGACCTCCCAGTGTTACGACACAGGCAGAGGTGAGTGGGCTTGGCAATTGTTGGAGCGACTGGGCATACCAACCCATATCTTCCCGCAAGTTGTGCCCTCCGGCACCGTGTTAGGCAAGGTGGCACCTTGGGTGGCCGAGGAGATCGGAATGTCCGATGTGATGGTAGTGGCGCCTGCATGTCACGATACGGGATCAGCCGTGGCTGGCATTCCAGCTTCTAATCGCAATTTTGGATGGATCAGCTCAGGCACTTGGTCCATCGTGGGCGCCGAGTTGCCCAGCCCTGTAATCAATCAGGAAGCTCTCGCCTACAATTTGACCAATGAGGGGGGCTATGGCCATAGCACACGTTTCTGCCGCAATGTTATGGGCCTCTGGCTTGTTCAGCAATGCCGTCGCACTTGGATGCAGCAAGGCGAGGAACACTCGTACCAAGAGCTCACCGAGATGGCAGCCCAAGCGAGACCATTCCAGTGTATTGTGGATCCAGATCGGGCTGAGTTTCTCAAGCCGGGCGATATGCCCGCCCGTATCCGTGAGTTTTGTCGACGCACTGGACAGTCCATCCCGCAGACTAAGGGCGAGATTATACGGTGCGTGTTGGAGGGCATTGCTCTGCGTTACCGCTGGATTATCGAGCGGCTGGAAGAGGTGCTGGGCCATCAACTAGATCCTATCCACATCGTGGGTGGTGGCACCAAGAACCAGCTGTTGAGCCAGTTCGCCGCTAATGCTCTAAACCGCCAGGTTATCACTGGGCCTGTCGAGGCAACCGCTGCTGGGAATGTGATCGTGCAAGCCATTGCTATGGGAGATTTAGCCTCATTGGAGGAAGGTCGTGAGCTGGTGCGCAATTCGTTCCCTCTGCAGATCTTTGAGCCGCGTGAGCGGTCAGGGTGGGATGATGCGTACGGTCGTTTTCTCGAGATGATCGCTGTGGAGGGATAATGCCCACGAAGTTAACGTTGCAGCTGGGGGTTAAGACCGATCCGGTAGAGTATCGTTTCTCTTATGAATGGTTATTTCGATTAATGGCCGAGGAGGGTGTGCAACACGCCCAACTCGGCTCTTTTTTCGAGATGACGCTGCTGCCGGATGAGTTTTTCATCCAACTCAAGCAACAAGCGCAGCAGTATGGCGTACACATATCTGGTGTCTTCACCACTCACCGGGAACTCGGTGGCTTTTTTCGCTCAGAGACAGGTTGGGAGAATGTGACACGGCGCACCTTTCGGCGGTTCCTGGAAATAGGGGCGCTGGTGGGGGCTGAGACGGTGGGTGGCAACGCAGGTGCTGTGTTGCGCGACCGGATGCACGAAAAGAGTGAAGGGATAAAGCGTTACGTGCTGTTCCTCAAGGAGATGCTCTCCTATGCCTACCATTGCGGTGTGCCGTGTGTGGCGATTGAACCAATGTCATGCTTGGCAGAGCCCCCAACGCTGCCGGATGAGATACAGGCATGGGGTGAGGAGCTCACGGCTTATCATCGCACAAACCCAGAGCATACAGCAGCGTTTGGATATTGTGTGGATGTGGCGCATGGATATGTGAACCAAGATGAGCGTGTAGTGTGGGACCATATGCAATTGTTACAGGCCACGCTGCCCTACATAAGAGCTCTTCATCTGAAGAATACGGATCACCTTTACGAGGCCACGTTTGGGTTCACCGAAGAGGAACGTGAGAGAGGCATTATCCAGATCCCTGCAGTGCGCGATTTGTTGCTGTCCAATGCGGCCAGTCTCCCCACGGACACACTTGTGGGATATCTGGAGATCGGTGGCCCGAAGCTGGGACGTGACTATTCAGACCACAAGCTGGATAGGCAGTTACGAGAGTCGTTCCGTTATCTAAAGGGAGCATGGGAGACGGGATGATCTCGTGATTCAGGCCGCTTCAACGGCGTTCTGAATGTGGTTTAACTTTCTCACCTCTCCGAAGTCTTCCATCTCGATAGCTATGACGTCGATGCGCCAGGCCACGTTGTCCAAGCCTGATGCTTGGAGATAAGACTGAGCTACATCTAGCATCCGAGCTTGCTTGCGCGGCGTGATACTTGCTTCGGGTGTTCCATAACGGTCGGAGCGCCACGTCCTGACCTCTACGAAGACCAAGCACTCACCGTCACGGGCTACAATGTCCACCTCTCCGACCGGGCAACGCCAGTTACGTTCCACAAGGGAATATCCCTGGCGTTCCAGATAAGTCGCTGCAATTTGCTCCCCGTGACTGCCTAGTCTTCGCTTGGCGCGCACCATCTCATCAGCATACGTGAATGCAAAGTTTTTCCATTTGATTCTAGCGGGTGGCGTAACCTGAGTCAATGCGTTGTAGACCGCCTGCCACTCAGACTTGCTCGAGAGGGCGGTGCATGATAAGATATTTTTTTACTTGCCGTACAGCTTTGAAGGTTTGCCTTCGATGCATGTCGGGTTGAATGCTCAGCTGCTCACCCTGAAGCAGAATTATCGGGGAGCAGGTATCAACGCCTATATCTTCCATCTGCTACGCACCATAGGAGAGCTTGACCTACCGCACTACTTTACAGTTTTCCTAGGCGAGCGTGGATTTCGCCACGAGAATCTCGATCTGCGCTACACAAGCTGGCCAACATACCATCCGTGGGTGCGCATTATCTGGGAGCAGGTAGCGTTACCTGTATTGCTACGAGGCGTTGGAGCAGATATTTTGCACGCGATGGCGTTCGTGATCCCTCTGATGATACATTGTCCTTCTGTGGTGACCATCTACGATTTAAGCTTCCTGCATTATCCGCAGGCATTTCGTCCGTTCAATCGCTGGTATCTTAGCCACTTTACCCCGCCATCAGTGCGCAAGGCGCGTCGTGTGATTGCCATTTCGGAGAGCACTCGCCAAGATGTGATTCGGGAATTCCATGTGCCAGCTGAACGTGTGGATGTTGTCCATTGTGGAGTTGATCCTTCATTCCGCCCATTGCCCACGAACAAGGTGGAAAACTTCCGTCAGGAGCATCAGCTGACCGAGCCGTTTGTCTTGTTCGTGGGCACTTTGGAACCTCGCAAGAACGTCGAGCTGCTCATCCGGGCGTATGCTCGCTGGCGCGCGAAGAGCACCCGTGCGCCCAAGCTCGTTATTGCTGGCGCTAAGGGCTGGTATTTTGAGACAATCTTCCGCACAGTGACGAAACTGGGGCTGGATGGAGATGTCCTGTTTCCCGGTTATATTGCAGCAGAACAACTGCCATTGTGGTACAATGCAGCTACTCTGTTTGTGTATCCATCTATCTTCGAGGGTTTCGGTTTGCCGGTGTTAGAAGCAATGGCCTGCGGGACGCCGGTGGTTTGCTCGAATGTCTCATCGTTGCCCGAAGTTGCGGGCGATGCTGCTATGCTGGTGTCACCTAATGATGAAACAGAGCTGGCGGAAGCGATGAACACGGTATGGGAGAGCCCCACACTCAGGTGTGAGATGGTGGAACGCGGTTTCGCCAGGGCACGTGCGCTTACATGGGCACGTGCCGCGATGCAAACTGTGCAGACCTATGAACGAGCATTGGAAGGATGAAAGCCTCTCCAACTGGTGTAGCACAGCATAGGCGCTGTTATGTGCAAGGAGGGGATTGTTCGGCGTGACGGAGCCGGAGACATCCCCACCCGCCGTCGAGCGGAAAACGAGATCATTGGCACATGCACGCCGCCAATGGCTATTTGTCTTAGGGTTGGTGGCAAGTGACGTTATCTTGATCAATGTCGCCTTTGCCATTGCCTATTGGCTGCGCTATGACCTGCAATTGTGGCGCGCTATTGACCCAGCTTACTATGTTCCTTACTCGGTGTTCCTGCCGTTTGTGCTCGGTCTGACCGTCTTGTTACTCCTCTTTTACCGCCGCGAGAACCTTTATCAGCTCGGGAGACCCATCAGCTGGTTCGACGAAGTGTATGGGGTGATCAACGGCACGACCACTGCGATCGTGGTGATGGTAGTGCTTGTGTATATTTCGCGTCCTACTTTCTACTCGCGTCTCATCTTCTTTTACGCGGGTGCGATCATTATCGCGTTGCTGAGTCTGAGCCGGCTTGCTAAAAGCTTAACGTTGCGCCGTTTGCGGCTGCGGGGTATTGGCGTGGTGCGTGCGATTATCGTAGGCGCTGGTGAGGTGGGTCGTGCCATTATGCGAACCATTGTGGCGCATCCGGAGCTGGGCTATGAGATCCTTGGATTCGTCGACGATGATCCTGTCAAGGGCACTACCAATATTGGACGCTTCAAAGCGTTAGGAGGACTTGATAGGCTGTCTATGCTCATTAAAGATCGCGCCGTGGATGAGGTGATTATTGCGTTGCCGTGGCAGTATCATCGCAAGATTATGAGCATCATGATGCAATGTCAGCGCGAAAATGTTCAGGCGCGCATCGTGCCAGATTTGTTCCAGATGACAGTGGGTCAAATGTCTGTGACTACGCTGGCAGGCATCCCGTTGATCGGGGTTAAGGGCGCGCACGCCTTTAGCTTTCAGCGCATCATGAAGAGAGTGGTTGACGTAGTATTCTCACTGGTCGCGCTCGTCCTATGTGCGCCTCTGATGGCATTAATTGCATTGCTAATCAAGTTGGACTCCCCGGGGCCGGTTCTGTTTGGTCAGCAACGGGTTGGCAAGGGGGGGCGCATGTTTACGCTTTACAAATTTCGTTCTATGCATGCCGGTGCAGAAGCTCTCCGGGAACAGCTGGCCGACCTCAACGAGGCCGATGGGCCTTTGTTCAAAATTCGCTGCGATCCGCGTTGTACCCGAGTAGGACGCTGGCTGAGGCGTTTCAGTCTCGACGAACTGCCCCAATTCTACAACGTGTTGCGTGGCGACATGAGTTTGGTCGGGCCAAGGCCGGCGTTGCCTTGTGAGGTGGAAAAATACCAACCCTGGCATCGTCGTCGATTGGATGTTGCGCCTGGCATTACTGGCCTGTGGCAGGTGAGTGGACGCAGTGATTTGCCCTTCGATGAAATGGCACTGTTGGATATCTACTACATCGAACAATGGAGCCCAGGTCTTGACTTCAAGATCCTTCTGCGTACTATTCCAACCGTGATCTTCGGTGATGGAGCGTACTGAAGGACACATTACCCGTTCCCGTCGCGCAATGGCCTCAACAACGGAACAATGAGGGATACATCTGTGCTTACTCTGTCGGAATACGATCAACAAAACCTTGTTACATTCCTCAGAGATCTGGTGGCTACCCCCAGCGTGTCAGGCCACGAAAAGGATGTGGCAGAACGCGTGAAGCAAGAAATGGAGAAGCTGCGCTTTGACGAAGTGTGGGTCGACCGGGCAGGCAATGTAATAGGACGTATAGGTCCAGGCGCAGGTTCCAAGCTTTTGTTTGATGCTCATATGGACACGGTGGACGTGGGCGACCCAAAAACGTGGCAGCATGATCCTTTTGGAGCTGAAATTGAGAGCGGAATGCTCTATGGGCGTGGCGCTTGCGATATGAAGGGTGCCCTGGCCAGTATGGTGTATGGTGCTGCTTTGCTGAAGCAAAGTGGGCTACCTTTGGCCGGTGATCTCTACGTGGCGGCAGTGGTACAAGAAGAACCTTGCGAAGGGTGTGCCGTTCGTCTCCTGATCGAAGAAGAAGGCATCCGGCCTGACTGGGTGGTGCTAGGGGAGCCAAGCAACCTGCAGGTCAGTCGGGGACATCGGGGTCGTCTGGAGCTGTGCGTCACGGTGAAAGGACGGGCTGCGCACGCCTCTATGCCTCAGCAGGGGGACAATGCAATTTACAACGCAGCACGTCTGATCTTTGCATTGGACTTGCTGGCCAGTTCATTGCCAGAAGACCCCTTTTTAGGCAAAGGAACGCTGGCAGTGACACAAATCAACAACACCAGCGGCAGCCGAAACGCCATACCGGACAGTTGTACAATGATTATCGATCGCCGTCTCACGTTAGGCGAAACGGAAACCAAAGCGGTTGCCGAAGTACAAAGTGCTGTCATCCGCGAGGGCATTCGCGCCGAGATATGTGTCACCGAGTATCATATGGTTAGCTACACCGGTCTGGAATGCATCGTGCCACAACGTTATCCTGCGTGGATGTTGCCGGAAAGTCATCCTTTGGTGCAAACGGTCGCCTGGGCTGTCAGGCAGGTCATAGGAGAAAAACCGATCATAGGACGATATAACTTTTCCACGGACGGTGCATATACCATGGGCACCGCAGGCATCCCCACGGTTGGTTTCGGTCCTGGCGAGGAGACTCAGGCACACGCTGCGGACGAGCACATCAGGTTAGCGGATTGTTTCACCGCAGCGCGCGTATACGCTCTCCTTGCTGCAGACCTGCTCCACGAGCTCGAGTCATGGGGAGCTCGACAGAACAGGTGATCCTATGAGCTCTACTGCACCTTCCGTGAAGCCAGTGGGGAAGCTGCGTTCGATCCCACGCAACATATGGGTTGTCACCGCGACCAGCTTCCTGACCGATGTCTCCACCGAGATGATTGTGAACCTAGTGCCACTTTTCCTGGCCGAGGTGTTAGGTGCGCGCACCGGCATTATTGGCCTTATCGAAGGAATCGCCGAGACGACGGCTACTTTGACCAAGATACCATCTGGTTGGTTAAGCGATCGCTTGGGGCGACGCAAATGGCTGACAGTGGCTGGCTATAGCTTTTCTACGCTGGCAAAGCCCTTCCTGTACTTCGCATCATCTTGGGTATGGGTGCTTGGTGTGCGCTTTGCCGATCGTCTGGGTAAGGGGATTCGCACCGCTCCGCGCGATGCACTGCTTGCTGACAGCGTGACGGCAGAGCATCGCGGTATAGCTTTCGGAGTGCACCGTGCCGGGGACACGGCTGGTGCAGCATTCGGGCTGATAGCAGCTCTGATTATCGTGTGGGCCGCGCAAGGCAGCAGTCTGGCGCTATCTCGTTCGACGTTCCAGACTGTCGTGTTGATCAGCATCGTTCCGGCGACGCTCGCCGTGCTTATACTGGTAGTTTGGGCGCGCGAAGCTCGCCCTGCGGACAAGAGAGTTGGTGAAGCGCGCTCACCACGGCAATTATCTCTGGCATCCCTTGACGTGCGTTTTAAGGGCTTTCTGTTCATCGTGGTACTCTTTACACTTGGTAACTCGTCGGATGCATTCTTGATCTTGCGTGCCAGGGAACGCGGGGTCAGCGTGCTGGGTGTGCTGGCAACATTGGTGGCATTCAACCTTGTCTATGCGATGATCTCGGGGCCGGCAGGCGCACTATCTGATCGCGTAGGTCGTCGTCGCCTGATACTCGGCGGTTGGCTCGCTTACGGTGCGATCTACTTGGGATTCGCATTAGCGGACGCAATGTGGCATGTGGTAGTACTTTTCATCGCGTACGGCTTGTATTATGGACTCACAGAGGGTGTTACGCGGGCGCTTGTAGCTGATCTGGTACCCTCGGAGCAGCGTGCCACGGCCTATGGTCTCTTCAGCGCTGCGGTTGGATTGACCGCCTTTCCGGCCAGCGTAATCGCTGGGGTACTCTGGCAAGGGATTGGCGAGTGGCAAGGCTGGGGAGTGCGTGCGCCTTTCGTCTTCGGTGCGAGTCTTGCACTGCTGGCCGTGCTTCTGTTGGCCTTTTGGTGGCCTTCTTTGAGTAGAAAGGGGATAGCGTGACAGATGCCTGTGCGATTAGGAGCTCATATGTCCATCAGCGGCGGGGTGGACAAGGCGTTTGATCGGGGAGAGCAAGTGGGTTGCGATGCAATGCAAATCTTCACCAAGAACAGCAACCAATGGTACGCCGCACCTCTGACTGAGGAAACAGTAGCACGTTATCATCAACGCCAAAGAGAAACTGGGATTTCGCCAGTCGTGGCACACTCTTCATATCTGATCAACCTGGCTAGTCCCTCTGATGAGCTGTGGCATAAGTCCATCGACTCCCTGTTATTGGAGTTGCAGCGATGCGAATTGTTGGACATCCCCTATCTAGTCATTCATCCCGGCTCCCATATGGGTGCGGGTGAAGAGGTGGGGATCAACCGCATCATCCAGGCGTTGAACATTGCGCATGAGCGCTTGCCCGATGCAACGGTCAAGATCACCCTGGAAACGACTTCCGGTCAGGGGGATCATCTAGGCTATCGATTTGAGCAAATTGCTGCAGTGATTCAGGGTGTCGAGGCTAGCGAACGTCTCGCGGTATGTTTCGACACCTGCCATGCCCTCTCCGCCGGCTATGATTTCCGCACCCCAGAAGGCTACGCACAGACGTTCCGCAAGTTCGATGAGATCATCGGCTTGCATCGCTTGGCCGTCATCCATCTTAACGACTCGGCCAAGGAGCCAGGCAGTCGCCGTGACCGTCACGCTCACATTGGAGAGGGTTTTGTGGGCTTGGATGGCTTTCGGCTTATACTTAATGATCCCCGGTTCGAGCACGTGCCCATGTTACTCGAAACACCCAAATCAGAGGATATGCACGAAGACGTCGAAAACTTGGCTCGGCTGCGTGCGCTTCTCCAGACATCGTGACTGGAGGCTATCGGGCCGAGGGTGTGTCGCATGTAGGGGATGGTGATAGTCACACCGACAGCGTTTAGCTGTGATGAATAACGCATTTGAGGAGGCTAATCCAATGGCCAGTCTTCTCTATGTTACCGACAGCACTTTCGATGCGCAGGTGTGCAAACCTGACATACCAGTGTTGGTGCATTTTTGCGCATCCTGGAGCGCCTCAAGCCGCAAGGCGGAGCCAATGTTAGAGGAGATAGCCAGGCAATACCGTGGTCACCTGAAAATTGTACAAGTCGATGTTGACCAAAATAATATGACATCGTCTCAGTATCGGGTACATCGCGCTCCGACCTTTATTCTGTTTCTCAATGGACAGGAAGCGGAACGCTGGTCAGGTGATGCGTCCAAGGAGGAGATCATTGCACGGATCACACCCTACATGCGACTAGATGCAGTGCCTTGAAAGGCGCTCTCTGTGAAAAAAGTTCTTTCCAATCTTTGTATACCACACATTAGGGCTCAAGGGGGATGAACAATGTCAGATCCTGCCACTGGAACAGCTTCACGAATGCAACGCCGAATCATCGACTGGGTAGATGACCATCGCTCGGATGTGATTGGCCTGGCGCAAGCGTTAGTGCGCATACCCAGTGAGAATAAACCACCACATGGCAACGAGCTGGAATGTCAGAGATTCATCGCCGATTTTATGCGTCAGCTGGGGTGTCATGTCGATATGTTCAGGCCGGATGAAGTTACTGGTCTCACGGAACATAGCGAATACTGGCCAGGACGCGACTACACAGATCGCCCTAATGTGGTGGGCGTGTTGGGTCAGTTTCAACCGGGTGCTAGCCGGCCGAAGGGACGCAAATCCTTGCTTTTCTCCGGACATGCTGATGTGGTGCCTGTGCTGGGTGAGGGACGTTATGGCTGGTGGGATGCTACTATTGAGGAAGGCAAGTTGTACGGTCGTGGTTCATGCGATATGAAGGGGGGCATGGCAGCTTTTCTAATGGCTGCTCAGTGTGTTCGCCGGCTGGAACTGGAGCTCCACGGAGACCTGATCCTCGAGTCGGTTGTGGACGAGGAATTTGGTGGAGCGAACGGCACGCTGGCCTGTCGCCTGCGCGGCTATAACGCCGATGCCGCCGTGGTACCTGAACCGAACAACATGGTGATCAGTCGTGCCCACCGAGGTGGTCAGCAATTTCGCATTTACACGTCTGGCACTTCCATTGGGATGGGGTTTGGCGAATCAGTTCTGCCTGACCCAGTGACAGCGTTGGCGCACATTGTGGTGGGGCTAGAAAAGCTCAACGCCAAGTTCAATGCCAGGCCCAAACCTGAGGGCTTTGAGGGTGATACCTTCCCCTTAATGCCTCTGCTGTTGAGAGCGGGTGAGCAACTTCCTTGGGGCACAGGTGAGGCGATACCCGAGACCGCTTGGGTGGAGTTCTGGCTGGAGATCCCAGCAGGGGTGACTAAGCAGGAACTTCAGGACGAGATTAGCCGGATGATCGAAAGTCTCGCGCGCGACGTTCCCACGGTGGGACGTGTGTCGTGGCGCATGGAGGAACGCACGCGCTTTCTGCCGGGCAGCACGATCCCGGCTGATAGTCCTATCATCCAAACACTGGCGAAGAATTTTGCTCTGGCCGCGAATCAGCAGCCTGTCTTCGCAAACGCACCTTTCGCCTGTGATGTGTTTATGTTCAATCTTCACAGTCCTACGCCGTGCGCTCTGCTGGGACCTCGTGGTGGCAACGCCCATGCGCAGGATGAGTGGGTCGACGTAGAAGACTTGATCACGTTGACGAAAGTGTTCGCACTGACGATAGCAGATTGGCTGAGCTGACCCTATCTACAGCTAATCCGAGGATCAGCCTCCCTTTGGGTGATCATGCTTCGGGGATATGCTGAAGGATAGGGAGTATCAGATGTGCACTTCAATCTGGGTGAGTGCTTCTTCGGCGCGTTTCAGCAAGTTGTGAATCTCGCGTGATTGTTCCTCAGACAGAAAGTTCTGTTCAGGTTGGGACAGTGCCTCCTGTACCATTTGATGTGCCCGCTCGAGCACATCCCGGCTGTCCGTTGCTTCCCAGGCTGGGGCGCTTAGGCGATTGGCAAGAGGAGAGAGGTAGAACTCTTGGCGGAAATGTCGCAAAGTGTGTTCGTCCGTAAGATAATCCTTGCCCGGTCCGACCCGCATAATCACATCGGCAGCTAAGCTCTCCTCGTCGAATGTTAGGCCGCGAACTTGGCGGAGGATGTGTCCGTATAGATCGTTGTCAATCACCAACTGTTCCAAGCTGACCGTACTCACGCACGCCAGTGAACCTGCACCACCATTAAGATTGGCGCCCGCCAGCATCGGCAGATACCCGCTGGCCCATTTCTCCAGGGTGGCCATTGCGTCCGGCACGCAGGTGTCGGTGCAAATCCCATTGGAGGCAGTTGGCAGGCCATAATGACGTCCGATTTGCACACAAGCGGCTGACATGAGTCCGACCTCGGCTACACTAATGGACGCCATGCCAGTTCGCATGTCGAACGCCATCGGGTGGGCTGCATACACTACTGACGCACCTGGTCTATGCAGTTGGAGAATGGTGAGTGCTGCCAGCATTTCGGCATTGATCTGTGCCACAGCGCCTGCCAGTGTCACTGGAGCCGTTACGCCTGCTACTGCGGAGGAGTTAAAGAGCACAGGGATGCCCAGCTCTGCAGAAACCATCGCTGCCTCGCACTGACCCCAGGCATAGGTCAGAGGGCTGTTGACCGAGGAAAGCACCATCAAGCGCGGCAGGCGTCCTTCCCCCTGAGCTACTTCACTCAATCGCCACAGCCAGCGCATGCCTTCCCCACTGAAGGCGGAGAACATAAACGGCTTATCGGTGTAGTGTAACATTCTGGCGAGACAACGCACCTCAGCCGAGTTAGTGGCTTCTTCCTGATCGATTAGTGAGCCTGCGATGTGAATGTTGGGCAAAGCGTGAATCAAGCGCGTCCAGTTGCTCGTGTCTTGCGCGGTGACTGGACGGCGTCGTTTTTGACAATAATCGACGATCCAGTTCAGGCCAGTTGTCGTGCGCGCGTACTGCTGGCCTCCCATATGTAGATGGCAATCCTGGCTGTCCACGCGCCCGCCATAAACGGTGACCTGGCGAGGTGCCGCTTGGATCGCAGCGTGTACCAGCTGACGGGGAATGTATACTCGCTGACGCGCTTCGTCCACTCGGGCGCCATGCTTTTGCAACAGCTCGCGAGCAGGGGGATAGTGCACTGCTATTCCTGTCTCTTCCAGCACATGTAGCGATGTTGCATGAACACGCTCAATTTGATCCTCTTTGAGCACAGCGATGCGCAGCATCTCAGCAGAATGTGTCCACTCGCGTGCGTTTGAGATCACCTCTTTGGTCATTGGTGGTTCCCCTTCTCCTGCAGCCATCTGTGGTGTGTGCAATAAATGACGGGTTCCGTCCATGCGTTCTTGTTTGGCCGGAACCCGTCTCTATCAGCATTGTTGCAGTCCTGCACGCGCAGGAACTATTGCCTGGGTTTTATCTCGTTTGCCTACCTAACAGTCGCCTCACCCAACGCAGCAGTAATGGGAAAAGGCCTTCAGGTGCGAAGATGGCAACAAGAGCCAGCACGATGCCCAGCAAGAGGATGCGATACTGTTCTACCGCGCGCATGATTTCGGGCAGAACAGTCAGCACAGCGCATCCCGCAATAGGCCCCCAGAAACTGCCCCATCCACCCAATACAATCATTGCCAACAAGTTGATTGTGGTACCAAAGAGCATAATGGCAGGCGAGATTGCTCCGTACCAGTGGACGTAAAAAGCGCCTGCCCATCCAGTGAAGAAGGCCACGAAACCGAAGAGGAAGAGCTTGTAGCGGAAGGGGCTGACGCCTCGGCTGATGGCGTATACCTCTGCATCGCGCAGCGCCCGGAACGCCATACCGATGGGCGAATAGAATATGCGCCAAATCGCAAATGTGGCGATCACAAAGAACACGAGCGCTAGATAGTAATACAGGAATTGCGCTTTGTCGCCACCCACCCATTCTTCAAAGGGGAACTTGGGCACATAGCGCAATCCATATCCACCTCCGGCGACAAAATTAGGGCCCTGGGTAGTGAAATTGCGAAACAGTTCCTGAAAGCCCAACGTCAGTAAAACTACATACGCCCCACGCAGCCGCAGGGTCGGTAATCCCAAGATCACTGCGACAACTGTCGCCGCAACGGGCCCAAACCACATCGCTACAAACGGGCTCCAGCCCAGCTGCTGGGTGATCACGCCACTGGTCCAGGCGCCTACGGCAAATAATGCCACCTGGGCAAATGAAAAGATGCCCGACACCCCCATAATCAAATTCCAACCCTGCACCACAATTCCCCATAGGAAGAATAGGATAAGCAGGTGGAGGATGAACTTGCCGAATGGCAGCAAATCCGCGACCCATGGCAAAGCAAGAGAAACCAGCAGGGCAATTACCACAGGAAGCACGCTCAGCCGTGACCATGGCACCGCCGACGGCTTGAGTCGTTCTTCGATCCGAGTTGCCACCGATTGAGTCGAAAGGCTTTCCTCTTGGATCATAGCCGTTGCGCCTCCCCCAGGCCAAACAAGCCGCTCGGCCGTATGACCAGCATCAGCATCATAAACAGAAAGACACCCGGCAGCGCGGTGCCAGCTCCCAGATAAACCATCAAGAAGGACTGTAAGAGACCCACGATATATGCGGCCCAAATGGTGCCCTTGACACTTCCAAGACCTCCAAAGATGGTCACCACAAGGGCCATTACCATAGCGTTAGCACCTGACTCGCGTTGCACCTGATAAACTGTCGAGAGAAGAGCACCCGCTAGACCGGCCAGAGCAGCGCTAATACACATAACAATCAAAAAGACAGTACGCGTCGGGATGCCCATCAGCTGGGCAGCGTCTGGCTGTTGTGAAACCGCTTGAATTGCCAGGCCGTGACGCGATTTGCTCAGGAACACGCTCAGCAGCACTAATGAAATCACTGCCACGGCTACAACCACTAGATAATTGTAATTGATAACTACTCGGCCAATTTTGAAGATACCTGGGATGAGTGGTGGCATCTGCTTGACGCGTGGGCCATAGATGAGCAGTATGCTTTGATCGATGGCCATACCGACTCCGACACCCACGATCAACGAACCGACATCCCAACCCGGTTTTCCTAAGATGCGGTTAAGGAGTAGGGTCTGTATTCCAAAACCGACCACTGCAGTTCCCAAAGCAGCGATCAGCAGAGCGGGCACCATAGGCACCTTCAATATATTGACTAGTGTAAAGGCGATGTAAGTTCCCACCAAGTAGAGGGAGCCGTGTGCGAGGTTCAGCATGCGCAGGGCACCCCAGATCAAGGTAAGACCAAGTGCCATCATCCCGAAGATGGAACCATAGACAATTCCGCCGTAGATAGCCTGCATCAGTTTTTCCATAGAGCTCTTTTTCCTCTTTTACCGAAAGCGTGACAATCTGGCTTGCTAGCCCAGATAGGCTGCTAACAAAGCCTCGTTCTTGAGCATATCCTCCGCGGTTCCCTCGCCCACGATGCTGCCCATCTCCAGCAAGTAGACCCGATCGGCAAAACCGGCGATGTGATCGGCATTCTCATCTGCCAACAGAACTGAGAGACCACTCTTGTTGATGTCGTGGAGCTTGCGGTATACCTCTTCAATTAGAAAAGGTGCCAAACCCAGCGAGGGCTCATCCACCATGAGGAGCTTCGCATTGGACATCAGTCCGCGCCCCAAGGCTAACATGCGGCGCTCGCCGCCCGAAAGACTGCGTGCTAGTTGCCTGGAACGTTCGCGCAGAACTGGAAACAGCTCGTATACTTGCTCCAGCTTTTCCTTGCGTTGTTTCCAAGCCTCGGGCAGATATGCCCCCATCAGCAGATTCTCCAAAACGGTGAGCTCTGGAAAGGGCAGATCACCCTGCGGAATATGCACTACACCTGTCGCCACGATGTCAGCAGGCGACATATCCGATAGCACCTTGCCATCGAATTCAATTCTGCCTGCACTTGGGCGGATCAATCCAGAAATAGTACGCAGCAAGGTGGTCTTGCCGTGTCCGTTGGGTCCCAAGATTACTACTGCCTCGCCATCTCTGACTTCCAGCGAGACTCCATGCAATACCACAGAGCCACCGTAACCTGCTTCCAGGTCGGTTACCTTCAACATCAGCGATCACCTCCCCCCATTGTCAGATAGCTTCTCACGGTGCTTCCCACCCAGATAGACCTCGATCACGCGCTCGTCGCGCAAGACGTCGCTGGGCACTCCCTCGGCGATTTTCTCACCATGATGAAGCACCAGCATGCGATTGGCCAGCGCCTGCACCGCTTTCATAATATGCTCGATCATCAGGACTGTTATGCCCAGCTGATTCACCTTCCGGACAAACTCGACCATGTCGCTGCGTTCCTGGCGATTCAGCCCTCCTACAGGCTCATCCAGCAGCAACAGCTTGGGCTTGGTTGCCAGTGCCGTGGCCAACATGAGCTTCTTCCGTTCTGAGACCGACAGGCTCGAAGCAGGCCAGTCCTGTTTGTCCAGCAGGCCACAGAATTCCAGCACGTCTAATGCAGTCTGGATAGCTTCTTGATCAAACTCCAGAGTGATCTTCCCTGTGCCGGGACGTCCCATTGCAGCACCCACTAACACGTTGGTCAGTACGGTCTGGGTGTCAAAGCTTACCGTAGTCTGGAATGTGCGGGCGATTCCCAGACGGCAGATATCATCGGCGCGTCGTCGTTGAATTTCCTGCCCATAAAATCGGATCGTGCCGTTAGTCACAGGGGAAACACCGGATATTGTATCGAAAAGGGTGGTCTTGCCGGCGCCATTAGGCCCCGCGATCGCATAGACTTCGCCTTCCTCCACGCTAAAGGAGAGGTCCTTGACTGCCAGCAACCCACCGTAAGCTTTTGTCACCCGCTCGCACTCGAAAATGACGCTCATAATGCACCTACGTTGCACAACAATATACAGATTGATACTTCGATCTGGCATGGGAACTTCTGAAAGATATACAAGACAAATAAAACCACATCAACCGTTCCCCGAGAGGTCTAGCTGCACATCTGAAACCTAATTAGGATCTGTCTCTTCTGCCCTGGGATCCATGTTTGGTCACACACAGCTCATGAACCACTGCGGGGCCGGGCACCCGGCATGTTGGAGCGAGTGCCCGGCCTGTGGTCTCAAGAACTCTTCTGATGTATCTAGTCTTGTCCGGCTCACGAGAACCAAGGCGGCAACCGGAACTCTGCCTGAGCATAGGGCGGTGGGAAGACCAGATGGTGTTCGAGATCCCAGCACTGGTAAATCGTATGCGCCTGACCAAGTGACGAGTCTGGGGTCTGCCACGGATAGCAGCGCGAACCATGATTCTCGAAGGAAATGCTACCCGTCACACCGCGATGGATGCCCAGCTCGGTCATCTTGGCGACCTTCCTGTAGTCGCGTGGATCGCCAGCCAGCGCTACTGCCTTTGCCCACACCCACACCGAGTCGTAGTCACCAGGCGCGTTGGCAAAACCGGGCTTGGAACCGAACTTGGCTTCATAGCGCGCAAACCAGTCCTTCCCAATGGCGTCCGGCAGGTATCCGAGCACGGTTGCCCAAAGAATACCGTTCGAAGCCTCACCAGCCAGCTCAAAGTACTCCGGTACTGACGGTCCATATTGCTGGTAGACGATGCAGTTGAGTGGGTTGTTCACCCACTGCTTCACCATCGCCGCGTTGTCCGCCGGATTGTAGGTGGTGGTGAACAGAATGCCGGGCGGATTGTCATAGACTTGGGAGAGCAGTGGACCCCAGTCGGACACCTGGCCTACCGTGAAAGACTGGTTCAACGTGATCTCCCAGCCGAACTCTTTAATCTGGGCCTCGAAGGTGGTTGCGATAAAGGTATCGTAGGTGTCATCGCCGCGCAAGATGGCTGCCGTCTTCTTCTCGGGCTGATACAACCCCTTCTCGACAATCTCGTTCAAGTAGCGCGCGAAGCCACCACCATACCACTCATCGTTGGGGTCGGTCTGGAAGATGGACCAGTAGCGCTCTGGGTTACTCTGGTAGCGATCCGTCCAGGCTTTCTGGGTGTTGTTGTTATAGTAGAGCACGCCGGCATCCGCGCAGATGTCGAACTCCGGTGCCGAGGTCAGGTGGTAGCCGGAGAAGATGACATCTGCTTTCTCCACCTCGATGGCACGCTGGAAAGCTGTGGTCACTTGATCGCCCACCGAGTCGATATTGTCTATCTCGATGTATTTGATTCTGTGACCTGCCAAATTGTTGCCTGTTAGCTCGTTGATCTCGTCAATGCCCATCACAGTGCCGTTGCGCATCTCGATACCATCTGCAGCGATGAAGCCGCTCAATGGAAAGATGCCGACGGCACGAATGTCTTCCTTCTCCTGGAAGTGAGACGGTGAGGTGTTGGGCACCTCTGTCACCGCTGCAGCCTGCGCTGGTGTGGTTTGGGATACCAACCCTGCTCCCAGCACACTGCCAGCACCCACTGCCACTGCCGATCGAAGGAAATCGCGACGTTTCATCTTCTTGTCTAACACTTTTCCATCCTCCTTTCACATTTTGTTGCGCGTGTTGTTATTTGACTGCTACACCTATATGAACGCCCCATTTGGGACATCCGCAACGGGTCCGATACCTGTCGGCTGAGACCCAAAGGCGAGCCACTTTCAATCATACTTCACCTTGACAGGCTGTCCGCCTTTAGCGGCAGACTCGTCAATGGCAAAGCACAGAGCCATCGTCTTGCGCGTGTCATAGACGGACGCATGCGACTCAACATTCTTCTCGATGCACTCCATAAAGTGCTCGATCTCGGTTTTGAAAGGATGATGGGAGACTTCTCCACTATCTGGCTCAATGGTAGGGAACTTCCAATAACCGAGCGCACCCGGGTACCATTTGTATGAATGCACAGCGTTGTTGCGGATAGACATGTCGGTGCCGAAGAGTTGAGTGTTGAAAATGTAGGGGGTTTCTCCTTCGATCATGCTGGACAGTTTGCCAACGGCCCCATTGGCAAAGCGCAGTGCTGCCACTGTGATTGGGGGATACTCGAAGTCTGGATTGGCGATCGGACCGGTGCTGAAAGCAGCCACCTCTTCAACTTCACCAGCCAGCCAGCGTAGGATGTCTGCGGCATGGATGCCTGCCACAGTGAAGCTGCTGCCACCCGAGATCTTTTTTACATAGTATGGATAGCCGGGATACGCTTTGATGATCGGGTGCCAGTAGTCGGCTTCCGCGTAAAGCAGCTTGCCCAGCTTGCCATCGTCTAATAGAGCCCGCACTGTCTGAAACTGGGGATTCCAACGCAGGACAACACTGGTCACGGTTTTTACGCCTGCTTTGGTCACTGCCTCGACCAAATGATCTACTTCCCTGCGCGAGGTGGCCAATGGCTTTTCCACGACCACGTGACGTCCTGTTAGGGCAGCTTTTGCACAGTACTCGGCGCGCGAATCAGCGTGGGCGCAATGGGCGACTATCTGGATACGATCATCTTTCAAGAGCTCATCCAGACTGGCAAACTCTTTGCCATCTATACCATGCTGCTGCATCAGGCGCGAAGCCTTGCCCGGAGTCTTGTTGTAGATTCCGACTACCCAGGTGAGCGGATGGTCGCGAAAGACTTTCACGTATTCTCCTGCCACCCACCCTGCACCAATAATACCAACACCGTATTTTTTGGTCATCCTTGAACCTCCTCAACATAAAGATAGATTGCTTGAGAAATCGAGGGGATATGTTAGACAATAAACATGGAGGCCCACTGAGAGTAATAGGTTGTTATTATAGCACATCGTGGAGCTCATTTTGAAATGTTCTCAATCTCAGCTCGCTCGGCTGACCATTGTCATCATAGACTTGGTAGAAAGCGACATCACCCTTGTGTAGATAGCTTAGTACACACTCAAATAATAGCACAATTTTTTTCAGCTGTCAATTATCTGCTTTGAGAGTCTCGCCAGATATCTAGGTTACCTAGTTTATTTTCGCGTACTAAGATATATGTGCCAAGAGACCTTTTAGCATCTTCTGGACATTGACTTGACGAGCATATCCCCTCGGCCTACAATATTTGATTTAGTGATAGGTTAGTAGGAGCATCAATTATGCCCGTTTATGAGTATTGTTGTGCTGACTGTCATAGCAAAACAGAGTTGTTGCGTCCCATGAGCGAGGCAGACGCGCCAGTAGAGTGCAATTTTTGTCACAGCCTGCGAACTTCCCGGAAACTATCCGTATTCAGTGCCTTTAGCAAGACAGGTAACAACAGCGCACAGGCAATCGCTGGATCGGGTAGCTGCAGCTCCTGCGCTGGTGGTCATTGTGCTTCCTGTGGTTCACGATAGTCGACAGCGAAGACTTTCTTCTGTGTCGTTATGCCTAGGTTCCTGGCTAGCATTGTTGCTTGCGCGGACAGCGCGTGATCACTTCGAGGCGCCTTTCTGTTTTTGATCGTGTTACTCCGAAGGGCAGGGCGACCTTGCTGCAGGATGATACTGTATCCCTTGTGTAAAGCGGAGCGCAGCCCAAGCGATCCTATTGTGTCAATAGCAGTCCTCAAAGTAAGCCATCGGCCGACGTAGCCGAGGGTTTCTCCACAAAGAAGTCTTCTTCCCCGTAGACGGGATTATGGAGAGCTAGCGGAGGAAAGTTAACCAGCTTGTTTATCTTCAGAGGCGGGGAGAAAGCTCATGAAGGCAGTTGTTATGGCGGGCGGTCCTGGCTCACGGTTGCGTCCACTTACTGTCGCGCGTCCGAAGGCACTAGTGCCAATAGTCAACAAACCGGTGTTGGCTCACACTTTAGATCTTCTGAAGCTCCACGGCATCACCGAAGTTGTCATCACTGTGTATCATCTAGCTGAACAGATCCAGGATCACTTCGGAGATGGTAGCGACCTGGGTATGTCCATCCAATATTCGGTTGAGGAAGCCCCCCTGGGCACCGCAGGTAGCGTCAAGCAGGCACAACTCCATTTAGACGACACTTTTCTCGTGATCAGTGGTGATATTCTCACGGATGCGGACCTGACAGCCCTCATAAAGTTTCACAAGTCAAAGAGGGCGCTGGTGACCCTCATGCTCAAGCGAGTGGTCGATCCGCTGGATTATGGCTTAGTGGTCACCGATGCCAATAGCCGGATCACCCAGTTTATGGAGAAGCCGGGATGGAGCCAGGTGATCTCGGACACGGTGAACACCGGTATCTATGTGCTGGAACCTGAGGTGCTGGACCATCTAAAACCGCATCAAAGTTATGACTTCTCGCAAGATGTGCTACCCAGTTTGTTAAGTAAGGGAGCCGCCCTGTACGGCTACATCGCCGAGGACAGTTACTGGTGCGACATAGGCACGGTGCCTGCTTATGTTCGTGCTTTTAGTGATGTACTGGAGGGTCATGTACGTCACGTGCGATTGGGTCGCGACATTGGCAATGGGATCTGGGTCGAACCTGGAGTGGAGATCGCGCCGGATGCCACCATCTACGGACCGGTCTATCTGGGGCAGGATGTTAAAATCAAAGGAGAGGCAGTCATCTACGGTCCGACCATGGTGCGCGATTTTACCGTTGTGGACAGCCGTGCCCAGATAGAGCGAGCTTCAATATGGAGCCATTGCTATATAGGGGAGTCAACCGAAGTTCGTGGAGCTATTGTGTGTTCGCAATGCAATATCAGGGCCAAATCCGTGATCTTAGAGGGTGCTGTTATCGGCGACAATACTCTAGTAGGTCGTGGGACGGTTGTTCATCCCAATGTTAAGGTCTGGCCCGGTAAGGAGATCGATGCGGGTGCTACGATCCGTAACAGTATCATATGGGGTTCTCAAGGACGACGTGTTCTGTTCGGACAATACGGCGTGACTGGCGTCGTCAACGTGGACCTGACACCAGAATTTACTGCTAGGCTTGGCACTGCCTTTGGTAGCATACTTCCGAAAGGTTCTCTGGTGACTATCAACCGTGATCCCCATCGAAGTCCACGAATGTTGAAAAGAGCCCTTATCTCTGGCTTGCCCTCGGCAGGTGTCAATGTGTGGGATCTGGGCACCCAACCCGTTCCGGTCGCTCGTTATTACACGTGTCACTCAGCTGCAGTGGCCGGGGTGCATGTGCGTCTGTCACCGTATGATGAGCGTATGGTGGACATCCGATTTTTCGACCATAAAGGTGCCAATCTAGATGAAACCAGCAAACGTCGAGTAGAACAAAGCTTCTTCCGTGAAGACTTCCGTCGTGTCTATTTGGATGAAATTGGCACCATTGCCTACGCGCCAGCTGTAGTGGAAACGTATCTGAGAGACTTCTTGCAAGCCGTCAACAGGGAAGCTATTCGCCAGGCGCGTTTCTACATCGTGGTTGACTACGCCAATTCTCCAGTTGCAAGTGTGCTCCCTACCATTTTGAACGAGGTAGGATGCAATGTTGTGGCACTCAATGCCAATATCGACGAGTCACGCTTGGCTATCCAGCCTTACGAGTTGCAAGCTGACCTGGAACGCCTGGGAGTCATCACGGGCACATTGAAAGCTCGCCTGGGCATTCGCTTTGATGTGTCGGGCGAACGGATATTCCTTGTGGATGACACAGGCACACTCATTCCCGATTCTGTCGCTGCGCTGGCACTTGCAGATCTTGTGTTGCGTGTCCACCCTGGTGGCACCATAGTTGTCCCAGTGAAGATGCCCGACGAATTCGAGGTCGTTGCTGCGCGTTATGGTGGTCGAGTGATGCGTACCCGCGCCGATGCGGTCGCGCTCACCAGTGCTGTGAGTAGCCGCCAAAATGTTATTATGGCAGCCGCTGGTAACGGTGGCTTCATATTTCCCGATTTTCAGGCCACCAGTGATGGCATGATGGCCGCAGTGCGGTTACTGGAGTATCTCGCCCTGAGCGATACCACACTTTCTACCATTGTTGCGGAATTGCCCTCTTTCTACACACTACATCAAGCTGTTTCGTGTCCATGGGAAGCTAAGGGTATCGTTATGCGCCGGATGAGCCAGTACTTTCACAATGAGGAAATAGACAGTACAGATGGCATAAAGGTTCGATTCGGCAAGAGCGATTGGGTACTCCTGCTATCCGATCCTGACTATCCTCTGTTTCAGGTATATGCTCAAGCACCATCTCAGTCACTCGTGTCCGAACGGATGATCTCGTTCGTAAACCTGGTGCTCGAGCTTCAAAAGTAGTAAAAAAAGTCCCCTTCTCCTCTCCAAGAGGGTGGTTGTCCAGTCCACATGACATACCCGCGCCGGACTCATGCTAGGAGTATCGGCGTTCTAGAGGAGAAGGGGGCTCAGAAAAGCTGCGGGCTATTTGATCTCGACTGTGGCGCCTTCAGTTTCTAGCTTTGCCTTGGCGTCCTCGGCAACTTCCTTGCTGACCCCTTGTAGAACTGTGCTCGGGGCACTCTCAACCAGTGCCTTGGACTCCTGCAGACCCAGCTCGGTCAGCTGGCGTACTACTTTGATGACCTGAATCTTCTTGGCTCCTACATCCTTGAGAATGACATCAAACTCTGTTTTCTCCTCTACCTCGGGAGCAGCCGCTGTAGAGACTGGAGCGCCTGGGACAGCCGCAACTGCGACCGGCGCCGCCGCTGTTACCCCCAGTTTCTCCTCTAAGATTTTGACCAGCTGGGAAGCCTCAAGCAGTGTAAGACCTTGGATTTCTTCAGCTAGCTTTTGCAAATCTGCCATTTCGAATTTCCTCCTCATAGATCCTTCACAATTCGTTGTCTTTGTTGTATGTCGCTGAGATCAAGCAGCTTCTGTCGCACTCTCGAGCTTATCCGCGTAAGCCTTAATTGTGGCTGCCAGCTTGCCGCCGGCTGCGTTGAGCACTCCCACCAAGCGTGCTGCGGGTTGCTGGATGAGACCAAGTAATTGTGCCATCAATACCTCGCGTGGTGGCAGATCAGCCACTGCACTCACTTGTGCGCCATCCAGCACCTTGCCCTCTACTATCCCGCCTTTTACTTGCAGCACTTTTGTATCGCGCGCGTACTCCGTCAGGAGTTTAGCCACCGCGACCACATCATTGTAAGCGAAACCTACTGCAACGGGACCATTCAGCAGCTGTTCGGGGACAGGGAGTCCCACTTGCTTCAGCGCAATCTGGGCCAATGTGTTTTTGACCACCATGTAGCCGCCTTGCGCTTCCCTAAGCTTGGCACGCAACGCCTGGATGTCTGCCACACTCAGTCCGCGATAGTCGGTAATGAAGACCGCCTTGCTGTGAGACAGAGCTTCAGCGTACCGGGCCACTAGCTCCTCTTTTTTCTTTCGCGTAATGGCCAATGTATTCACCTCCTTTCTCTATCTGATAGAAACAGGCCATATAAGCAAAAAAATGTCTTTGCACCTGCCAATGCAAAGACATTCCCAGATCGAAGGATCTGCTTTTCAGTACTAGGAACCTTCGCCTCGGCAGGCTTCCCATTGTGTTACGAGTATTTTCCTCAACCCCGAGGAAATTCGTCTCTGGATTAAGCGTCGCGCGACGCGCCTGCTTTCTACAGCGTTGTACAGTTGATCAAAACAGATTGGTCGCGATTGTCTACCCTCAACGAATCACACTGTTTGCAACTGCTGTGCCTGATAAACATCCACTTTTATACCAGGCCCCATAGTGGGAGCAATGGTGAGCCGGCGGATATACTGTCCCTTGGCAGCAGATGGTTTAGCGCGCTGCACGGCCTCCATCAGAGCGGCCAAGTTCTCAAGTAGCTGCTCATTGCTAAAGCTAACCCGCCCGATGGGCACGTGAATGTTGGCTGTCTTGTCCGTGCGAAATTCTACTCGCCCCGCTTTCAGCTCCTTGATCACGCGAGGCAGATCATCCTCAGGCACAATCGTTCCGGACTTTGGACTAGGCATCAGTCCGCGAGGACCGAGCTGACGACCCAGTCGTCCCACTTTGCTCATCATAGCTGGGGTTGCAACCGCGACATCGAAATCGAACCAACCATCCTGGATGCGTTTGATAAGATCGTCGCTGCCTACGTAGTCGGCGCCAGCTTCACGAGCTGCTTTCTCGGCCTCTCCTTCGGCGAAGACAAGTACTCGCACGGTACGTCCTGTGCCATGTGGCAGGGAAACAGTGCTTCGCACTTGTTGATCCGCCTGTCGTGGATCAACTCCCATCTTCAGATGCACCTCAACGGTAGCGTCAAAATTAGCGTAAGACGCTCTCCGCGCCAGGTCGATCGCCTCCGCTGGAGAATAGGTGCGGTTTCGATCCACCAGTTTAGCGGCCTCTCGATATTTCTTCCCTCGTTTTGGCATGTTAACCTCCAGTGGTGCTAGCGGATCGGTTTCTCTTTACGATCCTTCCACATATGTTCCAATAAGAGTAGATGGACACTTCAGTCCTTGATGGTGATCCCCATACTACGTGCACTGCCTTCGATCTGCTTCATCGCACCTTCAATATCCACCGCGTTCAAGTCTTTCATCTTCAGCTCGGCGATTTCGCGCAACTGGGCGCGGGTGATGGTGGCTGCCTTGGTGCGGTTGGGTGTAGCCGAACCCTTCTCGATACCTGTTGCCTTCTTGAGCAGATCGGTCACCGGTGGGGTCTTGGTGATAAAGGTAAACGTCTGATCCTGATAAACCGTTATCTCCACAGGGATGATGGAGCCGACCTGGCCAGCCGTACGCGCGTTATATTCTTTGCAGAATGCCATAATATTCACGCCATGCTGGCCCAATGCTGGTCCTACAGGCGGTGCAGGGGTCGCTTTACCTGCCGGTAGTTGTAGCTTAATAATTGCTTTTACTTTCTTAGCCATCCGTAGTGTGATCCCTCCAATTTCACGAAACCCAGGCCCAGCTAGATTCGCTCGACCTGCAAAAAGTCGACTTCAACTGGCGTCTCTCGACCAAACATGCTCACCAAGACGCGCACCCGCGCCCGATCGGTGTCAATGGCGTCCACGACACCCACAAAGTCTTCAAATAGTCCCTCTGTGATGCGCACTTTTTGTCCTACCCTGAAGCTCACCTTGATCTTGGGAGCCTCTGCTTCCATACGCCGTAGAATCTTATCCACTTCCTCCGGGCGCAAAGGCACAGGCTTGGCACCTGACCGCACGAAGTCCGTAACGCCAGGTGTGTTGCGCACTACATACCAAGTGTCATCGTTCATGACCATTTCGACCAGGACATATCCAGGAAAGATGCGCCGCTCCGTAGTACGACGTTGACCGTCCTTTAATTCCACTTCTTCTTCAGTTGGGACGATCACCTGGAAAATCTGGTTTTGCATCCCCATCGACTCGATGCGGTGCTCAAGGTTCTTTTTGACCTTATTCTCGTAACCCGAGTAGCTGTGCACAACATACCATGCCGTGCCTTCCGGTCGTGCGGGCTTTGCCTCCGCGCCTTTTTCTTGTGCCTCGCCCTCAACTGCGGATGCGAAGCCCTGTTCCGACTCAGAAGCAGCAGGCGCTGATCCCTGGTCAGATGCTTCACCAGAAGCGCTGATGCTCAGCTTATCCTCAGGTTTGATCTCGGTCTCGGTTTTAACTTTCGGCTTCGTGCGAGTTGCCCTAGCCATCTTTCCTTGAGTCGATCTGCCAGGATAAGGATAATTGAAGGAGTCCTGGCTTTTTGCTACTCCCGTTGAATCAGATACCACGCTGTCACACCAATTATCACAACGACCAGAGCGGCCAAATACCCTGCCCAACTGCCTAGGACGAGCTGCTTCATTATTTCTGCAAACGCGAAATCGGCTAATCCCAGAATAGCCGCCATGCTTGCAACCGCGCCTAGCACAATGAGGGTGAGATGCCATGCTTCCTTGCGTGTAGGCCAGGTTACTTTGCGTAGCTCAGCTCGGGTATCGCGCAGGTATTGTACAACCGGTTGTACCAAGCGGTTCACAATACCTACCTGCAAGGCACCAGTTGCTTTGGCCACAGTACACCTCTGATCGTTATGAACTACCAGCTATCCACTAATTCTCAAGAGCTAGCACTTTGCACAGTGCAAAGGCTACTTTGTCTCGCGGTGCAGCGTGTGCGTACGGCACCGCGGACAGAACTTTCTTAGCTCCAGACGCGCCGTGTCGTTACGTCGATTTTTCTCCGTAGTATAGTTGCGCTCGCGACACTGCGTACACGCCAAAGTGATAACTGTTCGAATTGCTTTCTTGGCCATCTCTCATCGAAAGGGGGGCTATGAGGTAGTCTCTCGCCCCCCATCTCCTTTCTACAAGAGCTCAGCACGTGAATGAACGACTACACGGTAAGCGCAAAATCATTCCAGGATCTTGGTGATAACGCCGGCGCCCACGGTGCGTCCGCCCTCGCGGATGGCAAAGCGGCTGCCTGCTTCCAA